>Ga0209631_10004305_pt1 | contig 15816 bp, 13 predicted proteins | sample COG_08_FD_184752 | JGI IMG/M metagenome (GOLD analysis project Ga0209631, IMG submission 184752) | Pelagic Microbial community sample from North Sea - COGITO 998_met_08 (SPAdes) (version 2) | ecosystem: Environmental > Aquatic > Marine > Neritic zone/Coastal water | place: Helgoland, sampling...
CCAGCAATAAACCATTTAAGTAGTAACGCACATCATTTTGCGCCATGGCAAAAGAAGAGCGATCTAGCAGGCGTTTAAAGGCTTTTTGAGTCAGCTCAAAAGAAAGATCTTGCTGGCTTTCTTCCACTTTCGGAAATTTTGACGCCTTGAAAGAAACTTTTGCAAAAGCTGCTTTAACACGATTTGGTTCCGGGTGGGCCTGGCTGATTCAAAGGGGGGATGGAACCTTGGCCGTCACCTCTACGCCCAATCAGGACTCGCCCATCATGGAAGGAATTGCCGACGAATGTGGCACTCCACTTATTGGACTCGATGTTTGGGAGCATGCTTACTATTTAAATTACCAAAACAGACGCCCCGATTATGTGGCCGCATTTTGGAATGTTTTAGACTGGGATCAAGTATCTTCTCGATTTAAAGCATAATATTAAATCCTTAAGGGTATAATAACCCTTTTAATGTTTTTTTAGTCGTCGATTTCTAGCAAAACCACAATTTTGTATTGGTCATTTGATCGAGTTAATTTCGAACTCGTTATATGTCCAAAAAGTATAGTGGGATGTGCAAAGTGAAATACCCTAGATTTTATTTAAGCAATTACTAACGATGGCATTGGAAGGGATCATTTTTGATTGGGATGGCGTGGTAATAAACTCAGCTCGATTGCATGAAGAAAGTTGGGAGTTATTGGCAAACGAACTGGGTCTTACTCTTCCCGATAACCATTTCAAAGCTGGATTCGGGAAAAGGAATGAGATTATCATACCTGATATCCTTAAATGGACAGAGGACAGGGAAAAGATATCACATTGGGGAAAAAGAAAGGAAATTCTGTACCGGAATCTTGGCCGATCAAAAGGTATTCCTATCTTAGACGGAGTGAGAGATCTTCTCCAATCACTTAAACATTTTGGTTTTCCATGTGCAATTGGTACATCAACTGAAAAGAAGAATTTGGAATTAGCTTTTGAGCAATTGCATCTGGCTTCTTTTTTTTCCGGAATGATTTGTTCAGAAGATGTAAAACAAGGAAAGCCTAATCCAGAAGTTTTTATTAAAGCTGCTCAAATCATATCTCAGGAACCAGAAAACTGTGTGGTACTGGAAGACAGTACACATGGTATCGAAGCTGCAAAAAGAGGCGGTATGAAAGCCCTCGGGCTTTCGACAACCAGAAGTTCAGAGGAATTATTAGACTGCGGTGCTGACCTGGTGGTGGAATCACCAAAATCCATAAACATCTCCTTGCTCAAAAGCCTGTTTATGAATTGAATTTAAAAATGAAGAAACTTGCCCTGCATTGGAAAATACTCATCGCCTTAATCCTTGCTTTCATTATCGGCTTATGGGCAAATTTTTCCACTGAGTCCTACACTGACAAACCCGCTTGGTTTTCAAACCTTCATTACTTCTCCAATTTTTTCGGGTCGCTGTTTCTAAACGCTCTAAAAATGGTGGTCATTCCACTCGTTATGACATCCATCATTTGTGGGGTTTCTAAGATTGGGGAAGATCAAGATTTTAGCCGACTTGGAATTAAAACAATTTTATTCTATTCCCTGACTGGTCTTCTAGCCGTAATTGTAGGGTTACTTTGTGTTAATTTAATCGAACCCGGGCAAGTCGACCCAGAACTACGTGAAAAAATGTTGGCCGGTCAAAATTCAATGGCCGGTGAAAAACTGGATCGGGCTTTTCAGAATGCAGATAACGGATGGAAGGGAATAGTTGAAATTTTCCAAAGAATGATTCCTCAAAACCTCTTTAAAGCTGCTGTTGAAGGCCAGCTCCTCGGCTTAATATTCTTCAGCTTACTTTTTGGTTTTTTTATAGCCCGATTACCCGACGGTCTAAAAAACTCTCAGGTCTCATTTTGGGAAGGATTAAATACCACCATTCTAGCTATTACTAATTTCATTATAAGCTTTGCTCCCTACGGTGTTTTTGGACTGGTAACCCCTACTTTAATGATGGTCGGCATTGAAACAGTTTATGTTATGGGTACCTTCGCTTTAACTGTCCTTCTGGGACTTGGTATTCATAGTTTCGTCGTCCTTCCCTTATTACTTCGCTTGCTTGCAAACCTCAGCTTCGCCAAACACTTCAAGGCTCTTTCCCCGGCTCTGCTGACTGCCTTTTCAACTGCTTCATCATCAGCAACTCTTCCTGTCACACTTGACTGCATAACCAAGCGGGCAGGAGTTTCCAAAAAAATTGCCAGCTTCACATTACCACTTGGCGCAACAATGAATATGGATGGAACCGCATTATTTGAGTGTGTTGTGGTGGTTTTCCTTGCCCAGTTATTTGGAATTGAAATGTCGTGGGTCACTCAGTCTACCGTTGTGCTTATGGCATTGCTAACCTCCATTGGTGTAGCAGGCATTCCATCTGCCAGCCTTGTTGCCATTATTGTTATTTTACATGCTGTTGGTTTCCCTGAGGCAACAATTGCTATGGGGGTCGGGGTCGTTTTTGTTGTTGATCGAATACTTGATATGACTCGCACCGCAGTTAATGTTTTGGGTGATAGCTGTGCCGCTGCTATTATTGGAAAATCCGAGGGTGAATCCGACTATTACCAAGTAAAAGAAACTTAATTGAACCTTAAATCCTGGAATGACATATGGATTTTAAATTAAAGTCCGATTACGAACCCAAAGGTGATCAACCACAAGCTATCGCGGGCTTGGTAGATTCGATCAAGAAGGGAAATTCCGACCAAACTCTTCTCGGAGTAACCGGTTCAGGAAAAACATTCTCGATGGCGAATATCATTCAAAACCTACAAAGGCCTGCGTTGATTATTTCACATAATAAAACACTCGCAGCTCAGTTATATTCCGAATTTAAATCTTTTTTCCCGGAAAATGCCGTAGAATATTTCGTGAGCTACTACGACTACTACCAACCGGAAGCCTATGTACCCTCAACTGATACCTTTATTGAGAAAGATTCATCAATCAATGAAGAAATAGAGAGGTTACGCCTGGCTGCAACCGGTTCATTAATCAGTCGTAGAGATGTAATCGTTATTGCCAGCGTATCCTGTATCTATGGGTTAGGTTCTCCAGATGACTTTCGTGCGTTATCAAAACAAATAGTTAAAGGTGAACAACTGAACAGGGATGTTTTATTGGAAAATTTAGTTGAAGCACTCTACAATCGTAATGATATGGATTTAAAAGCAGGACGCTTTCGTGTACGAGGCGATGTGGTTGATCTATTCCCGGCTTATGCCAACAACCCTATTCGCATTGAGTTCTGGGGAGATGAAGTCGAGGATATACGTGAGTTGGACGCAGTTTCTGGGGAAACCATTCGTACTCATGATGAATTCAGGGTTTATCCGGCAAACCAATACGTCACAACAAAAGACAAACTTGAAGCTGGTTGCAAAGATATCGAAAAAGAATTGGAGGAAAGAGTCGAATATTTTGAAAAAGAAAATCTCTTGCTTGAAGCACAGCGTATACGGATGCGTACTGAATATGATTTGGAAATGCTTCGTGAAATTGGATTTTGCAATGGAATTGAAAATTATTCGAGGCACCTATCAGGTAGAAAACCTGAACAGCGCCCATGGTGCCTCGTAGATTTCTTTCCAGATGACTTTCTTCTTTTTGTGGATGAAAGTCATGCCACACTTCCCCAGTTAGGTGGAATGTATCACGGTGATCGATCAAGAAAACAAAAGTTAGTCGATTTCGGCTTCCGCTTGCCTTCTGCCTTGGACAATAGACCGTTAAAGCCAGAAGAGTTTGAAAAGCTCACAGGTCAATCGGTCTATGTTTCTGCTACTCCCGCACCCATGGAACTTGAGAAATCATCGGTTGTTGTGGAACAACTTATTCGCCCGACTGGATTGCTAGATCCAGAAATGGAAATTCGCCCGATCAAAGGACAGGTAGAAGACTGTATAGCAGAAATTAAAAAAGTTGTTAAAACAGGAAGTCGAATTTTAGTTACCACACTGACCAAAAGGATGACCGAGGACCTTGCTGAATTTCTCCGCGACCATGAAATAAAAGTAGAATATCTACACTCTGACATAGATGCCATTGAACGGGTTGAAATCCTGAGGAGCTTACGGGCGGGAACCTTTGATGTTTTAGTCGGAGTCAATTTGTTGCGAGAAGGCCTTGATCTACCAGAAGTTGCATTGGTGGTTGTATTGGATGCTGACAAGGAAGGATTCCTACGAAGCGAGACCAGCCTAATCCAAACCGCAGGGCGAGCGGCAAGGCACGATCAAGGCAGAGTCATTTTTTATGCGGATGTAATCACAAAGTCTTTGGCACGAACCTTACAGGTTTGCCAGTATCGCAGAGACAAACAAATGGCGTACAATACAGAGCACGGAATAATTCCACAAAGCGTGGTTCGTCCTTTACAGGAAAGTTTGCGTAGTAAGAAAGATGAAGAAGAGGACATCTTAGCTGTGTCAGAAAACACTTCACCCAAAGAGGTTAAAAGGCTCCTTAAAGAGTTGGAAAAAGAGATGCTGACAGCAGTGAAGAAACTTGAATTTGAAAAAGCCGCGTTACTACGCGATCAAATTTCCTTTTTGAAGGATGGTGGTAAGACTTTGCAAAAAGCAAATGCCGGGGGATATTCAGGTAGGTCAAAATTTGGGAAAAGAAAAAGGTATGGAAAGAAAAAGCCTTAGAATACTCTTCTTTTTAAAAGTACTGGTACTTTTTCCTCTCTGCACGAAAGGAGAACTATTAAAAAAGAAAAGCTTACTCTTCTTTTTTGATAAAATTGAAGTTAAAGGAGATGTGGATGTTTTTTTAGTAAAGGGTAAAAGAACACGCGAGGTTACTCTTTTTGCGGACTCTGAAATAATTGATTCCGTTTACACCAAAGTAAGATCCAAAACATTATATATCGACGCCAATAACACTTATTCGCTAGCGAGAAGAATTCCATTTATCCGGATTAATGCAGAACGAAAATATCCCGTAGAAATCATTGTTTCTATAGAAAACCTAAAAGAAATTAGACTTTTAGATAACGCCAACCTGACTATGGAAAAACTTTCTACAGAAAAAGCATTTATTTTTTCGGAGAGTTCAGGGAAATTGCATATTGAAGATGTCAGTGCTTCTCAACTTAATGTTATCCATGCTGGAACTGGGGACATTATACTAAAAGGTAAAGACTTGGCTGAATTCAATGCAAAAGTTTCTGGAAATGGAAACTTGATAGCATCAGAGCTTGAAATTGTACGGGCAACTCTTACGCATCAAGGAATTGGATTAGTACACTTAGCACCATCAGTTTGGCTTGATGCTAGAATGCACAATACTGGAAATCTATTTCTTCATTCCAAGCCCTCTAGTCTTGTGATCGATCAAAAGGGAACTGGTAAAGTCAGTGACATACTCCCGAATGCTAAAGCTCTTTATGATCTTAATGCCACAGAACCGATGCTAAAAACTAAACCGTAATGGTTTCTCCCTCAATGGCTGGTCGAACACCATCTTTTATCAAGGCAACTTCCTGAGCAATTTTGTCCATAATTTCATCGCTATGGGAAGGCTCATGGTGAAAAAGAAAGGTTTGTTTAACATTGGCAGCATCAGCAACCTTGATCGCCTCTTGCCAAGTTGAATGTCCCCAACCCTTAAAATTTGGATAGCTTTCCTCTGTGTAAGCAGCATCGTAAACCATTAGGTCTGCATTCTGAGCCAAAGCTACAACATTTTCGTCTATTCTGTCTTCAAAATGCTCTGTATCAGTGCACACGGCAATGATCTTGCCCTCAAATTCAATGCGGTATCCACAGGCTCCATTAGGGTGATTCAACTGACCGGTTTTGATCAAAATCCCACCATCTAAATCAAATTCTTGACCACATTTGTAATCATTAAAAGAACATGCTTTCTCAATCAGTGAACTCGGCACCGGAAAAACTGGATCTTTCATTAACATAGTTCCAATAATCCCATGAAGATCGTATTTATCTCCCGCTAGGTGACCTGCATGTAATCGAACATCACTATTTGCATTGTAAAGAGGTGCAAAAAATGGAAGTCCCTGAATGTGATCCATATGGGTGTGGGTAAAGAACAAATCAGCATCCAAGAGGTTTTTTTCTTCAAGCATGATTTGCTTACCCAAAGAACGGATTCCCGTACCAGCATCAATTATGATTCTTTTTGAACCACAGAGAATTTCAAAGCAAGTGGTGTTTCCACCATACTTCACAGTGTCAGGTCCGGGGCAAGGAATACTCCCACGGGTTCCCCAAAATTTAATACTCAAAGATGTAGAGCTTATCATAAATGAAGAATTATTATAGAATCAACTAATTACCCTTGGCAATACTGAAACTTTGTCCATTACATCATCAAAAATAGCTATTTTCGGTCAAGCCACTCACCGTTCTCATTCTGATAAGAATCAGTAATCTCACCATTTCCCAAATCATATAAACCCTTAACGGCATACCCATTCTTAAACTCGCCTGTATAGCTGCTACCATCCCCGAAATCTAATGTTCCGAATCCATCTCTTTCCCCCTGAACCCACGATCCGCTGTAAACAACTCCACTGTTATCTCTTTGGATACCATCTCCAGAAGGTAGTCCTTTAACAAATTCTCCCGAATATACGGATCCATCAGATTCTTTAAGGATTCCATACCCAAAAAACTCTCCTTTTTGAAATGAACCAGTGTAAATACTACCATTGATTAAACTTAAAATTCCCTGTCCAGAAAACTCATTGTTTTCGAAATGACCACAGTAATGTTCCCCCCCCACAGTCCGCAAAGTTCCAAGTGCAAACATTCCATTATTTTTAAAAGTACCGCTATACACTCTACCATCATCTAGCCTCATCGTTCCTTCGCTCAGATATTCACCTTCCCATTTTCCTGACATAACTACCCCTTTGGGGCTTTTGAAATCACCAACATGCATACTGTCATTTTTCCAATCACCAACTAGCTCTGAACCATCCTCAAGCATAAGTGAACCAAAGCCATCTCTCTTTCCACTCCTCCAACTACCAATATAACGAACTAAACGAGCATCAGACTTATAACTAATTGTACCATGCCCATGTGCTAAACCACTTTTATACTGTCCCTCAAAAATATCACCATTTACTAATTCGTGTCTCCCAAAACCATTTGGTTTTCCCACGGCAAGTTGCCCCTCATAAACGGATCCATCTTTAAAAACATACTTCCCCTCCTTGGCTTTTTTTTTCAAGACAACAGATTCACGCACAGGTGATGTTGTTTCTGTATTTTCAATTTCCGAACTACAGCCAATAAAAATTATAATACATTGAATAGGAATGATAAAAAGCGTTTTGATATAAATCATTTGGCTGAATTTAATAACTTATACTTTTACTCACTTGAAAAATACTACTTACAATAGATATAGCGACCAAAGCGACCAAAGAAAATGCGAAACCCAATGCTCCACCTGAAACCAAAGTAGTCATAGTCTTTATCTTTTTAGTCAATTGAACCCGAAATGAATTACTGCTATCCTCCATGCTATTGCCAAGATTACCGGTTCTTTCTCCGACCTCTAAAATATCAAGTTGCATAAGGGGCATTAACTTAAATTTCCTTAAAGCCTCAGGAAGAGACTTTCCCTCATTAACCATGGCTCTTGCAGAACGGAAATTATTCCTAATATAACGATTTTTTATCGTTTTCTCACATAATCTTAGGTTTTCTGTCAGTCCTATCCCACTCCATATCAGGGTAGATAATAAACTGGCTAGTTGGAACATTTCAGATAAATAAATAATATTTCCAAAAAGTGGAAGTTTTAGCAAAGACTGATCAAAAGCAAGTCCTCCTTTATCAGTTTTGCTCCATTGCATAATCGATACGAAAGAAATCAAAAAACCAACAACCAAAAACGGCCCGATAGCCAAAACCCAATTCGAGCCATTAATTAAAACCTTTGCCATTAGGTTAAGTTCTCCACCTAGCGAAGCCAACATTTCCTCAATTTGAGGAAGGAGAAAAAAGAGGAAAAATAATACTACACCAAAAGCAATTACACCAACAAACACAGGATATGCCATACTTCCTAGAACCTTAGCACGAATTTCTCTCTTCTCCTCCAAGTGTGAAATAATCTTTTTTAAAATTGGAGAAACATTTCCCGTTGCCTCTCCGGCTTCAATTACAAAGCTGGAAGACTCACTAAAATATTGGGGCAAGTTCCGCATGGAACGAGACAATGTTTTCCCTTCCGCTAACTCCTTCCATAACACACCGGCAATCTCTTTCTGACCAGGATCTGACAAACGCTGATTAAGCAACTTAACCGCCTCAGCAACTGGCATTCCGCTACTATGGAGCTCAAGTAATCTTTTAAGAAACTCAAGGCCGATTTTTTCACCCTTGCCTCCAACTGATCTCTTTTTACCTCCATGTGATTTACTAATGGAACTTACGCTTTTCTTAGGTTTGGCTTTAGCTTTACTTTCTCCCCCGATTGGTTTCACTTTTACCGGAGTTAATCCGGTTTGCTTAATTTTCAACCGGGCATCTTTAATATCGTTGGCAACAATCTCTCCCGATGAAGTTCTCCCTCGGATATCAATGCCAACATAACTAAAGCGAGCCATAAAAGATAATTCTATGCATTCGAAGAAAAGTCTTCCAGTTCATGGTCTTCTATTGCCGAATCCGAATAACGGATAACTTCATCCACTGTTGTCAATCCACGTTTAATTTGATTCCATCCGCTAGACTGCAAAGTGCTCATTCCCTCTTTTAGCGCAACTTCGCGTATATCAGGTGCAGAAGCACTCTTAATAACGAGGCTATGTATTGGATCGCTCATCCTCATTAGCTCAAAAATACCAACCCTGCCTCGATATCCAAGATTTTGACAATCAGGGCACCCAAATGCCTCTAATATTTTATCTTTGTATTTTATTTCTGATTCTTTTGCATCTAGCAACGCAAGAGAGGCAATAATCTCCTTGTCTGATTTTGTTGTTGGTTTAGAGCACTTCGAGCAAAGTCTACGAACTAGTCTTTGAGCGATTACCATCTCAACCGAAGAAGCAATAAGGAAAGGTTCTATTTCCATATCTATCAATCGTGTGATTGCCCCAGGAGCATCGTTCGTATGAAGAGTACTCAAAACCAAGTGACCCGTTAAAGATGCTCGAATCGCAATATCAGCGGTTTCACGATCTCGAATTTCACCAACCATAATAACATCTGGATCCTGACGCAAAATTTCTCTCAATGCACTTGCAAAAGTAAAACCAATTTCCGAGTTTACCTGTGTTTGGTTAATTCCGGCAACTTCATACTCTACCGGATCCTCTACAGTCATAATTCTCCGCTCAGGTTTGTGAATCCGTCGAATAAATGCAGTTAAAGAAGTTGATTTACCTGAACCGGTTGGTCCTGTGACAAGAACAATCCCATGGGGTTTTTCCAAAACAGAAATAATGTTCCTTTCATCTACTCCCAACAAACCAAGTTCCTGCATGGAGAGAGGTTGTGATTTTTCATTTAACAGACGAAGACTGAGACTTTCTCCATACAAAGTAGGCAGAGTGGACACTCGGATATCAAGATCACTCTGACCCTGAGAAAAAGTTATCCTACCACCTTGGGGCCTTCTTTTCTCTGATATATTGATACCACTCATAATCTTAATTCGGGAAATAATAGCATCCTGAAAACTTCTTAGATTATCTGGTACTCGCACAGGCACAAGCTGTCCGTCAATTCGGTAACGAATCTGTAATGTATCCTTATGAGGCTCAAAATGAATATCGGTAGCTCGATCAACTATCGCACGCTGAATAACCTCGTTAACAAAGCGAATAATAGCAGCATTTTGATCTTCTAGGTCATCCTGCTCTTCATCTTGACCATCCTCTTCGAAATCCTCGTCGTCCAAGCTATCTGCACCGACTCCAAAATTTTCTGTAATAGCCCGGGATATTTTTTCAGGTGGGCCCAATCGCCACAAAGGCTTTAGTCCGGAAACAGCAAAAACCCATCGACTCATTTTTTCGGATGGTGGCCAAGGTGTTACAATACATAGCTTCCCCTTATCGTTGATTTCTGTAGGTAAACAACAATAGTTGTGAATCAACCGCATCGAAAGTAATTTGGTGGGACTCTCAGGTAGTTCAAAGTCTTCAATATATTCAAGATCAGTTTTTCGGCCGATCTCAACCATTATGTCAGCAACTGGTTTAGAATACTTTGATGCAAGCAAGCGAGCTCGGTCCTCCTTTGGTGAATTTAGAATATTCAAACGATCTAGATCTGCTAATCCGGACCACCAGTCCATGTGCTCGAAACTGTGATTAAAATCGAAAGCCAATTCTGTATGATTCTCATTCTCTTCCTCAGCACCTTCGGTATCAATCTCGGTTTTTTGCATCCTGTTCTTTAATCCCACCATTTCGTCTATTTTTTTGGTAAATTTATCTTTGGCTTAGGAATATTTCCTTTCGGCTTAGGAATTCTTCGATTTGATTGCCCACCCGGAAGAGGAAGTACTTTTGATGAAGCGTTTTTTAAGGAAATAAAAAAAGCACCAGATAACTCAACTTTTTGTTCTTTTTCATTAAAGCCAACTACTTTTACGTTTCCACCATCTAAACTTTCGCCAATCTTATACCATGCTCCTTTATTAATAGACCGGTCAAATAAACTGAAATGCCATTCACCATCAAAGAAAAACACCCCTCTAAATTCAAGATTCAGATTCTGCGAAACAGGCTGTCTTTTTTTTTCCACAACAGATTGAACAATTGGTAATTTTGCTTTTTGGGAACCAGGTTTTTCAAATGGATTTACACCTTGACCCTTAACATACGATCCAGTTGCAAGAAAAATTAACGACACGATATAAATCAAAATCCTCATTCTTGGGTACATCAAAAATTATAAGTTCGGCTTTCTTGATTGAACATCCTTATTGAATGCAGATTTTTTCTGCTTTCCGTCAATATCAGGCATACCCAAAATCTGTCCCGTTGGAGAGCGAAATTTTGGTGCGTACTCAGCCTGAATGCGTTCGTCAATAATTTTAACATTTTCAGCGGTGTCATCTTGATCAGGCTTAATTATTGTAGGTTTAAGAAAAATAAGCAATTCGGTCGGTGTGTATTTAATGCTTTTAGGTTTAAAAAACTTATCCCCAAAATAGGGAATATCACTGAGCAGGTTATATTGAGATTCTGTAGAATCAACCTGTACCTCCTGAAGTCCACCCAGAACAATAATTTCCTCATCCCGAATGGTTACAAAAGACTTTGCCTCACGAACTTTTTTCCCTGGTGCACTCTGCCCTTCATAAGTATTGCTCTGAGTTTCATCAAACTTTTCTGCTTTTACCTCGACCTCCATGAAAATAGATCCCTTCGAAATGATTGTTCCATTCTCATCCAACAAAGGAAGTCCGATCTTAGGCTTTTTGATTTCCAAAGAGGTTTTGGCAGTGATTTTTTCTAAATTTCCACCTGAAGATGAACCGGTACTTCCTGCATACACACTGGGAATAACAATACTCCTTTCATCTTCAATTAGTATATGAACTTCGGGAGCGTTATGAGAAACCATAAGGGAAGGAGTGGAAAATATGCGGACATCATTACGCTCAGATGAAAGAGAAAATATTTGATCCCAGCGAAGTCCGGTCAGTTTCCAATCCTCCATCTGAAAAGGCATACTTGAGTTTAACCCAGGAATTCCCAAAACTCCTTGAAAACTGTTTGTTTTGTTAGGTGTACTAACAATAGTTCCATCTGCTCCTGGCACTTCAATATTTGAAACTTCACCAAAAAGTCCGTCTCCTCTTTCTCCACGAGCATATTTCGACCACTCCAGACCTCCAAACAAGGCATCAATCCCGCGCTGGTTTTGTTCAGACAAATCTACCATAACGAAAATCGTATCAATTCGAGCAAGAGGAAGAGGCTCATCTAAAGATGAAATCATTTTACCCACTTCCTCAATATCTCCTTTAGTACCATAAACTAAAATAGCGTTACTTCGCTCATCGGCAGAAATAGAGATAAAATCGCTAAATTCATGGGAACTATCACCGCTGTCAGAACTTGATGCAGTCTGAGCATTTGCAGGAGCTTGGTTTTTTGAACCGCCCGGAACAGCAGGTTTCACCGCTATATTTGTCTGTGCTACCTTAGGCGTACTATTTTTTTGAAGTTTCTGCTTAATTTGCTTTTGATTATTGATAACCTCATCTAAAATTTTCGTTATATCTAAGGCCTCGGCATGCTGAAGTTTGTAAAGTTTACTCGATGTCTTCATCTTAACCGGAGCATCTAGAGTGTCTAAAACGAATTCAATGGTGGGCAAGTTTTCTTTTCGGGTAACTACAATCAGCTTGCCTGTTCGATCATCAGAATCAACCTGAGTGGTTCCGCCAAGGAATGGTTTTAAACTACCCTCAATCATAGCTTTCAATTTCGATTCCAATTCTCTCGCTCCGGCGTGCTGAGTGTTATGAACATGAAATTTGGTTCCTAATTCCTCTGCACTTACAGAACGATCTATCGAATCCAAAAGCTTTTCCATTCTTTGTAAATTCAATAGAGCATCTGTAATCAATATACTATTTGCTTTTTCAAAAACGATAAGATTTCCAACATTGGGCGTCGAGAAAGGGGTTAATTGTTCACGAACTTCAATTGCAGGAGCATATTGAAGGCGGTACATCTTTATATAAATCCTCTGACTCGGTATTAAAGCTGTAGCTGGACCATCAAGCCAAATTGGCACGCTCACATTCATATTTGCTGCCGGAACTGCCTTAAAAAAACGGTCGTCTATCTTGGTGATCCCGACTAGATTCATAGCCAGCAAACTTTCCAATGCCCGAAGTGTTTCCCTCTTTGTTAAAACACCGAAACTATCGAAATTAATATTTACCTTAGGTAAATTCTGCGGCCTTAAAATATATCGGCCCGTAATCATCTGAATCATATCTAGGATGGAATTCGTGTCACTATCACGAAGCTTTAATCTGTCCAATGGTGCATCTGGTTCGTCTATTGAAAGAAGTTCATCCGGCATAGCTCCTAAAAAATTTATTTCTGATTTCGGCGCACCGGATAAAACAGATGAATCAATGGGTGGATCAACCTGCTCGACAGGAACCCCTTGACCAAAAATAATCGAGTAAAAACTGAGCGAAACCCCAAAAACAAATCTTTTAATTACTGGGACACGATATAATGTTTTTATTGTCATAGAATTTTCAGAGTTACTAGTTTACAAACTCGACTGAACTAACAACAAATAAAGCATCATACTTCGTTATTTCGCCAGGTCTAGCTGGATATCTTGGTTCGATTTTAACTTCACTTAAGAACATGTAAGGGCTTTCAGCTCGAACATAACTTGTAAACTGATTTACTTGTTCGTAGGTTGCCCGGGCAAATTTAATTCTAACCTTGTGTTGGGAATATCTTTCTCTTTCTTCTGTTTCTAATTCTTTATAATCTCTTCCCTCATAAACAAGCCTAGAAATTGCGTCTGTTTTATTTGATAGACTGGTTTTATTAAAACTTTTATTGGCCTGCTCAAGCTTTTGTTTTTCTAAGGCCTTGTCTATAGCAGGCTTTAAATTAAGAACCATTTCATGACCTTCGATCACCGATTGGGTTGTTTGCCACTCCTGATAAAGAAAAAAACTATTTTGCAATATCTTAAACATGCATACCAAAACAACAATCCACAATGAGAACAATAAGAGTGTTTGCTCGCGGTTGTTTAATTTAAAGAAAAATCTCTTTACTGAGTTCATCCTTCAAAGTTTTTAGAGGATTTAACATTGTAGGGTTCCAAATAGGCGGACTTGGATGGAACTTCCTCAATTAGTTTAAATTCAATATCAAAAGTTGTTTTCCCTTTCCCGCTCTTAATTACTCTTTTTTCATCGCCAGTTCGGCCTAATTGTATCTCGGCCACATTATTTTTTTTCAGGCTTTCAATAAAATTATTTATAGCCTCAATCGTTTTGCCTTCCCCTTCAAGTACAACTTCATTTCGACTTTCAAAGTGAGCCAGAGAAAACCAAAGGTTTGGATCATCTGGGCCACCTCCTCGGTGTTCAGCAAAGCGAACAAGAGAGCCGAATGGATCTATACCTCCAAGTTTATTTTGCCTAAGTTTTTCAAGTAGCTTCTGGGAGTCTATAACCATGGGAACCTCAGCCGCCATTTTCTGACTGAGAAGTTTTTTATCTTCCAATTTTACACCCATAATTTTTATTACCGCAAAAACTAAAAGCAATGCAGCAGCTCCAAAACTCCAAGCGATCATTCCTTTCCATCGTGCACGAGCCAACTTTCGATTCGACTGCTCGGCATTCTTAAAATCTCGATGCCTCAAATCAGAGGTCCATAGTGCATCAGCATCAACCAATACATCCTGCTCCATTTCCAAATCAGTATCTTTGCCCTCAAGCCAGTCATGCTCAAAACGGAAAAAACCTTCCTTAGTACGAGTTACCTCATGGGCGACCAAAATATCTTTAGAGATCTGATAGTTCTCTAGGTCAAAAAGAGAAAGAAGTTTGCCCCGTGCGTGCTCTATCGCCTCATCCTGCTCATCTTCATCGAGGGCTAAAGAGTATAACAAATCAGGTACATTTGAATCCGGCTGAAAAGCACCAGCACTGAGAGTATCCTCGTACAACATAAAAGCCAGTGTAGGTTCAGTATACTCTTTTCCCAAGAGAGAGATAAACGACGGAAAAACCCTCCTAAAGTATTCGAGGTCCTGCCAACCCAATTGCCTAAGTTTAGGAAATGGTGTAGCAAAAATAAAAATTCTACCACTCCCTTCATCTGCCTGGTACCCCCATGCCAACTGTTCAGAAGGGTAAGGGGAAAAGTTTCCTTCATTTAAAACAAATTCAACAAAGTCCTCAAATTTATCAGGCTTAAGTGACGATGGATATTCAATTGTGTCACAAAAAAAGTGCTCCCCAGGAATACGAAGGGTAATTTCTCGAAGTTCCCCAGTCGGGAACTCAGTAGATTTTTCAGAGGGGTCCGCCATACAAATGGTTGTCTAAACCTAGCAAAATTTACACATTTAGTCGATTAAATTCTCATTTTCTCGGATCTCTAAAACACTAACTGGATAAGCGTGCTTAGCATTGGCTTTGCTTTTTATTAATTTTAAAATCGCATGCAATTGAAAATCTGACTGCCCTCTGCTTACAGTAATCCCAACTCGAATAAGGTCAATGTCCTGCGTCTTAAGATCTCCTACTGTAATATTTAATTCATTTAACCTTTCCTTAATGTATGTGATATGCCATCTCCACTCCGAAGCAGAAGTACTATCCTCGCCATCTTCTTTGATCTGGATGATTCTATCATAAGTCATATCATTCCCTGAAATAAACCTTAAAAAGTAATCCGGTAGGTTATTTGCTCCCCCTTCAATAAAAACTTTATCTTTATTGTGAAATGAAAAGTTTTCTTTAAATTCTTTAAATTCCCTTCTTTCGTACCCCTGCTCGTCATAAAATAATGGAATATCATAATCAAAAGAGGAAATCGTGCTCGGGCCAAACCCTTTGAGGTAACGGAACTCCTCAAAATTTCGTATTGGTCTACCTGGTGTTAAATACGGACTTTCCTCGTCTTCATAGAAACTATCCTCTGCACCAAATTCCCTTTCTTCATCATCGCCGTCTTCCCAATCCTTAAGAACATCCCAATATGGATCACCGTCGTCTTCATCTGGCAAAGATTCGATAATTTCTGAATACATAAATGCAAAAAGTGCTTTTAATCCTTTTTCGCTAAGATTTG
>Ga0209631_10004310_pt1 | contig 15798 bp, 12 predicted proteins | sample COG_08_FD_184752 | JGI IMG/M metagenome (GOLD analysis project Ga0209631, IMG submission 184752) | Pelagic Microbial community sample from North Sea - COGITO 998_met_08 (SPAdes) (version 2) | ecosystem: Environmental > Aquatic > Marine > Neritic zone/Coastal water | place: Helgoland, sampling...
AATAATACAAAACTATCAAATCTTATTAAGTTTTTAAAAATTCCTGTTAAAAAAGTAGCAATTGAATTAAATCAAGAAATAGTAGATAAAAAAAAATTAGAAAAAATAATTTTGAAAAAAAATGATGAAATAGAGATAGTTCATTTTATTGGAGGTGGTTAAAATTGCAACAAGATATATTAAAAGTAGCAGATAAAAAATTTAAATCTAGACTCATTGTTGGTACAGGAAAATACAAAAGCATGAGTGAATGTGCTAAGACAATTAGATTGTCAGGGGCAGACATAGTTACCGTAGCAGTAAGAAGAGTAAATATCACTGATAAAAAAAAACCTTTATTAATGGATTACATTGATCCAAAAAAAATTACTTATTTACCAAATACTGCCGGATGTTTTAATTCAAAAGAAGCACTGAGAACACTTAGATTGGCTAGAGAAATTGGTGGGTGGAAATTAGTAAAACTCGAAGTTTTAGGTGATAAAAAAAATTTATTCCCCGAAATGATTGAAACACTGAAGTCTACTGAAATTTTAGCAAAAGAGGGATTTAAAGTAATGGTATATTGTAATGATGATCCTTTAATGGCAAAAAGACTTGAAAACGTAGGAGCTTCAGCAATAATGCCGCTCGCAGCTCCAATTGGATCTGGCTTAGGAATATTAAATAAAATTAATATTAAAATTATTAGAGCTCAAACTAAATTACCTCTAATAATTGATGCTGGTTTAGGTCAGGCCTCAGATGCCACAATTGCAATGGAGTTAGGATGCGATGGTGTTTTAGTAAATACTGCAATTGCCAAAGCAACAAAACCTTATGATATGGCCCTGGCATTTAAAAATGCAGTAATAGCTGGAAGATATTCTTATCTATCAGGAAGAATTAAAAAAAATTTAATGGGAAATCCATCATCTCCAACCAAAGGAGTTATTTAGTCTTTTTAAAAAATTTTTTTTTTCTAAAAGGTTTTTTGTTGCTAAATTTTTTTTTTGTTTTCAAATTAATAACTTTTGCTTCTTGGATTTGCTGATCAAGATTTTTTAAATTTTCATAATATTCAATTAATTCTACAGTTTTCTTTGATTTATTTTTAATATCAATAATATATTCAGGTATAATTAGAGAATTGTCAGTAATAATGTCAATTTTAATTTTATTTTTATTTTCAAAAAAAGTTAAATCTTCAACAAAGTTTTCTTTTAGGAAATCAGATACTTTTCTGCAAACTTTAAGTTCAACAAATTTTGATTTTTTTACAATTGCTTTTAGCTCAACTATTTTTAATAATTTTTGAGCAAAAGACTCATCAGTTAACTCTACTTTCCATTTAACAGCACTTTCCCTAAGTCTTTGACGTGACATTTCAAGTAATCCAAAATTACTAATTCTTCCTATCTGAATTCGCGCTCTGTCTAACCTACATTTTTCTTTAAGTTTTCTTTCTACCATTCTTCTGTTTCCAAAACTCAACATATCGATAAAGTCTATTATGATAAGTCCAGACAGATCTCTAATTTTTATTTGTCTGGCAATTTCCTCTGCTGCTTCCAAATTTGTGTCTAAAGCCGTACTTTCTACATTTTTTTGTTTAATAGAACTTCCAGAGTTAATATCAATCGATACAAGTGCTTCAGTGGGATTAATCACTAGATACCCACCAGAATTTAATTTTATTTCAGACTCAAATATTTGATTGAGTTTTTCTTCAATTCCTTCTTCAATAAACAAAGGAACTTTCCCCCTGTATTTTTTAACTTTCTTTACATGTGAGGGCATCATCATTTTCATAAAATTTTGGGCTTTTTTGTATCCTTCATTACCCTCAATGATTATATCCTTGGTGTTTTCATCATATATATCTCTTAAAGTTCTTTTTATAATTTCACTCTCTTGATGGATTAGTGAAGGTGCAATGGAGTTAATGGCATTCTCTTTTATTCCATTCCAAGTTTTCATTAAACTTTCTAAGTCTAAATTAATATCATTTTTAGTTTTATTACTGCCTGCAGTCCTTACTATCAGGCCCATTTCTTTAGGAATTTCTATTTCATTTAATATTGTTCTTATTTTTTTTCTTTCAGCTGGATTAAATATTTTTCGCGATATCCCACCTCCTTTTGGAGTATTAGGCATTAAAACTATGTATTTACCTGCTATGGATATGAATGTGCTCAGTGCTGCACCTTTTTGACCTCTTTCATCTTTTATAACTTGAATCAAAATAACTTGGTTAGGTTTAATAACCTCCTGAATCTTGTACCTTCTAAACCTAAAAGGTTTTAATTTTTTTGGATTTTCTTTTTCTAAACCTTCAGATTGATTTTTGTCATCTTTTTCTATCTCAATAGGATCATCAATCTCTAACTTTCCTTCGGCTAAATTTTCAGCCTCTTTTGCCTCAACTTCCTTTAATAAATTTTCTCTTTCTTTTTTCTCTTCTAGTTTAATATTGTCTAGATCACTTTTTGGAATTTGATAATAATCTGACTGGATATCATTAAAAGATAAGAATCCGTGTCTATCCCTACCGAAATCTATAAATGCAGCTTGTAAAGATGGCTCGATTCTACTTACTTTACCAAGGTAAATATTGTTTTTAATTAGATTATTTTTTTTACCTTCGTACTCATAATCCTCGATGTTATTTCCTGATTTAAGTACAACTCTAGTTTCATTTGGATGCGATGCATCAATGTATAAATTTTTTTCCATATTTGTGTTTTTGATTGTTTCATTTGCATTAAAAAATTTTGTTTTTAATTATGCCTTATCTTTAACAAATTCCGTTATATAATGAAACTAAAATGAATAAGATACTTAAAAATATTATTACAGGAATTTTGAGTCTATTCTTGATATCATCAATCCTAATCTTCAGTATTTTATGGTCTTTTTCAAATAATATTCCAGATTATAAATTTTTGAAGAGTTATAAACCACCTGTTTCTAGTAAAATGTATTCAGGTAATGGTGATTTAGTTGCAGATTTTTCTAAAGAAAAAAGAATTTTTGTTCCATATAGTGCAATACCAAAAAATGTTATAAATTCCTTCTTAGCCGCTGAGGATAAAAATTTTTTTTCTCATCCTGGTGTAGATGCAAAAGGTATTTTAAGAGCCATTATTAATAACATTCGAAATATAATAATTTCAAAACGTCTTGAGGGTGCATCAACAATTACTCAGCAAGTTGCAAAAAATTTTTTACTAACTAATGAAGTAAGCCTTAATAGAAAAATTAAAGAAGCAATTCTAGCGTTTAGAATTGAAAGAGCACTTTCTAAAGAACGAATTCTTGAATTATATTTAAATCAAATTTATTTAGGAAGTGGTGCTTACGGTGTGGCAGCAGCAAGCTTAGAGTATTTTGATAAATCAATTAAAGAATTAGATTATTCAGAGTCTGCATTATTAGCAGCATTACCGAAAGCTCCAAGCAGATATAACCCTTATAGAGATGTAAATTTAGCAAAATTTAGACGAGACTTAGTGTTGAAAAACTTATATGAAAATAATTTTTTAGACAAAAAAAAATATCAACAATATAAAAATCAACCTATATATGTAAAAAAAATTAAAAAAGTTTTTTTAGAAGATGCACAATATTATATTGAAGATGTTAGAAAAAATATTATTAAAAAGTTAACTTATGAAAAAGTCTATAAACAGGGATATAACATTAATACCCCAATTAATTTAGAATTACAAAAAATAGCAACAAATTCATTAAGAAAAGGATTAATAGCTTATGATCAGAGAAAAGGATGGAGAGGACCAATTTTAAATTTAGGTATTGAAGATAAATGGTTTTCTAAAATAAAAAAAAAAAATAAATTAGAGAAATCAATTAATTGGCAATTAGCTATTATTAGAAATGTTAATCAATTTAATGCTAATATCGAAACAGAAAAAAAAATAGAGGGCACCATAAGATATAAAGATATATCTTGGACAAAAAAAGAATTTAAGGATTTATTAAAAATTGGAGATGTTGTTTATGTAAAAAAAATAGAAGATAATTTTTATAGTCTTCAACAACTCCCAAAAATAAATGGAGGCATAACAGTAATTGACCCCTATACCGGCAGAATACTTGCTTTAAGTGGAGGATTTAGTTTTAGAAATAGTGAGTTCAATAGAGTCTCACAAGCTTTAAGACAGCCAGGCTCTGCATTTAAACCGTTTATATATGCTCTTGCCTTAGAAAATCAATATACGCCTTCTTCACTAATTTTAGATGCACCACTTGTACTTGATCAAGGAACTGATTTAAAAAAATGGAAACCAGAAAATTATGGTAAAAAGTTTTATGGGTTATCAACATTAAGAGTCGGTCTTGAAAAGTCTCGAAATTTAATGACAGTTAGGATTGCCCAAAGTTTAGGAATAGATAAAATTGCAAAATTTTCAGAAGATCTTAATATTTATAAAAACCCTGAACAACTTTTGTCTATCTCCCTTGGTTCAGGAGAAACAACATTATTAAGTTTGGCTTCTGCATATGCATCATTTGTAAATGGAGGAAAATTAATTACTCCCATACTAATTGACAGAATTCAAGATAGTGAGGGAAACACAATATTTAATAATGATAATAGAAAATGTTTCGATTGTGATAAAATTTCTTTTACAGGTAATGACTATCCTTCGATTAAAGATAATTACAAAAGAGTAATATCCCCACAAACTGCCTATCAATTAACCTCCATTTTAGAAGGAGTAGTAAAAAGAGGAACTGGAAAAAAATTAAAAAAGTTGAATTTAAATATTGCAGGTAAAACAGGAACAACTAATGATAACACAGATGCTTGGTTTGTTGGATTTACTTCAAATTTAGTTATAGGAGTATATGTCGGAATGGACAATCCTAGCCCTTTAGGAAAATATGAAACTGGATCAAAAGCAGCCCTACCAATATTTGAAGATTTTATTAAAAAAGCTGTAAAAAAATCTGAAGCAAGACCGTTCAAGGTTCCTGCCGACATGACCATGATGGTTGTTGATCCCTTAACAGGTGATAAAGCAAAGTTTACGTCAAAAAATATGATAGTCGAGTCTTACAAAAGCAAAAATGTAGTTAATGGGAAAGTTTTATATTCAGATAATAATAGATTAGACTCAAATAATGTATTAAGGTTTTATTAATGGAAGATAGATTTTTAAATATTAAAAAAGAAATAGAAAAGATTAATCAAAGAGTTAAGGAGTATCTTTGAAAACAATAAAATATATACAAAATTAGAAGGTCATAACAAAAATATGCTTAATGCAAATTTTTGGCAAGATAAACATAAATCAAAAATAATCTTAAAAGAAAAAAAACTATATGAGGATTTGATTAACTCACTACATAGTTCAATTGATGAACTAACTAATTTAAATGATCTACATAAATTAGCAGCAGAAGAAGCCAATATCGATGTACAAAATGAAGTTTTTAAAAATATTAAAGGTTTAAAAGATATAGTTAAAAAAAATGAAATAAAATGCTTTCTATCTAATGAAGCAGATTATTTAGATTGCTATATAGAGATACACGCTGGAGCTGGTGGTACTGAAAGTCAAGATTGGGCAACCATGTTGAGAAGAATGTATATGAAGTGGGCTAATAATAAAAATTTTAAATCAAATTTAATAAGTGAGCACAAAGGTGAAGAGGCAGGAATAAAATCTTCTACAATAAAAATTGAAGGCGACTATATTTTTGGATGGTTAAAAAAAGAATCTGGTATCCATCGGTTAGTAAGAATATCTCCATTCGACTCTGGAGCAAGAAGGCATACTAGTTTTGCAAGTATATGGGTATATCCAGTTGTGGATGAAAATATTAATATTGAAATTGTTGATAAAGATTTAAGAATTGATACATACAGATCAAGTGGAGCAGGTGGACAGCATGTTAACACAACTGATAGTGCCGTGAGAATAACGCACATTCCATCGAAAATCGTAGTACAATGTCAAAATGAAAGATCTCAACATAAAAACAAAGAAACTTGCATGAACATGCTAAAGGCAAGACTTTATGATTTTGAAATTAAAAAAAAGGAGCAAAAAAATCAAAGTAAAGAGGCATCAAAATCAGAAATAGGTTGGGGGCATCAGATTAGATCTTATGTGCTTCAACCCTACAGGTTAGTCAAAGATAATAGAACAAGCTGCGAAAGCACAAGTCCTGACAAAGTTTTAGATGGTGAAATCGATGATTTTTTAGAACAATCATTATATCACACAAAATGAAAAGTTTAGCTGTAAGATATGGGATCTTTTTAATATCATTTTTTTTAGTTCTAATTATTTTCTTAAGTACAGTTGGTATAAAAACAAATAAACTAAACAACCAAATACAAAATCAAATAAAGAAGATAAATAAAGATTTTAAAATAGAGCTTCAAGATATAAGTATTATTTTAGACCCTATAAAATTCAAATTAAATTTAAAAACTATAGGCACAAATTTAGAATATATAAACAGTAAGATAAAATTAGAAAAAATTGAGACGAATGTTTCTTTAAAATCAATTTTAAGTAATAAATTTTCATTAAAAAAATTGGTAATTTCAACTAAACCAATCAAAATAAAAAATTTAATTTCACTTTTGAGAATCCTAGATAATGACCCCAAACTCTTAATCGCACAACAATTTATTAAAAGTGGCTATCTGATAGCTGATATTAACATTGAATTTAATGAGGAGGGAAAGATTAAAGATAATTTTAATATCTCCGGTTATATTAAAAAAGGAAATGTAAATGTATTAAGAAAAATTAATTTGTCAGAAATGGACTTTGATTTTAATTTTGATAAAGATGAGCTTGTAGTAAATGATTGTTCATTTTTATTAAATAATAAAAATTTCTTGATTCGACAATTAAAAGCACAATATCTTAATAATAAGTTTGTCGTAAATGGAAAAGTAAATAATAAACGACTTATTTTGTCTGAAAATGATTTAAAAAAAATTATAGATACTCAATCTTTTAACTTTAAATTAGATAACGTTGAATTAAGTTCTGAGAACCAATTTTCGTTTGATGTAGATAAAAAACTTAACTTTAATAATGTTATTATCAAATCTAACATCAATTTAGATAACCTAGTATTACTAAACAAATTTCCGTTAAAATCTTTTTTTCCTCAGTTTGAAAATAAAATTATTTTTAATAATCATAAAATAAATTTAGAATATAAAAAAGATTTTTTGTTAGTAGAAGGTGATGGTGATTTTTTAATAAAAGAAAATGATAAGATTGAATATAAAATTTTAAAACAAAAAGAAATTATTGATTTTAGTTCTCAATTAAAAATTTCAAATAATAAAATAAAATTTGATTTTTTAAATTATCAAAATAAAGATAATTCTAATATAAAAATTAATATAAAAGGAACAAAGGACACAAAAAAAAATTTTCTTTTTAATGAAATCTCTTTAACTGAAAAGAATAATAATATTGAAATAAAAAATCTATTACTTAATAACACCAATAAAATTCAGAAAATAGATAAAATAAATTTAGATTATATAGACAAAGAAAATCTTAAAAATAAAGTCTTAATAATAAAAAAAAAAAAAAAAAACTATATTTTGAAAGGTGAAACTTTTAATGGAAATAAATTAATAAAAAATTTATTAAAATCGAGTAATAAAAATGAAAATTTGTTTAGTGAAAATTTTAAAATTGATATAAATATAAAAAAAGTCAATTTAGATAAAGATAATATATTAAAAAACCTAAAAGGATTTCTTATCTTGAAAGATAATGAGGTTTCAGAAGCTAATTTAGATTCTAGTTTTTTAAATCAAAAAAAAATTAAGCTTACGATCAAGACTGTCAATGGTGAAAAAATTACTACCTTCTTTTCAGGTGAAGCAAAACCTTTTATAGATCGTTATAAGTTTATTAAAGGATTTGACGAGGGTTCTCTTGATTTTAATTCAATATCAAAAGGTAATAATACGAATTCTATAATAAAAGTTTATGACTTTAAACTTAAAGAATTACCCGCATTAACCAAAGTATTAACTCTCGCATCTTTACAGGGTATCGCCGATGTATTATCTGGCGAAGGGATAAGATTTAATGAATTTGAAATGAACTTTTCAAGGAAAAATCAATTAATGTCAATAAACGAAGTTTATGCTATTGGACCTGCTATATCTGTATTGATGGAAGGTTATGTAGAGTCAGATAAATTAGTCAGCTTAAGAGGCACGTTAATACCCGCAACTACTCTAAATAAAGTTATAGGCTCGATACCTTTTCTAGGAAATATATTAGTAGGAAAAACAACTGGAGAAGGTGTTTTTGGAGTTAGTTTTAAGATAAAAGGTCCCCCTTACAAATTAGAAACTTCTGTCAATCCAATTAAAACTTTAACACCAAGATTTATAACTAGAACTCTAGAAAAAATTAAAAAAAATTAAATTAATTCAATTTTGATATGTCTTTTTTTTCCAATAGAAAATTTAAGGTAATTTTCATTAAAAAATTTACTATCAATAATCAATTTTTCATTAGTCACAACTTTGTCATTTATTTTGACTGCATTTCCTTTGATCAATCTTCTAATTTCACTTTTTGACTTTTCTAGTTTTGATAAAATAATAAGGTCTACAATATTAATTTTTTTATCGAGATCTTTTGATTTAATTTTAATTGTTGGCAAATTAGAACCAAGTACATTTCCTGAAAATGCTTCTTTAGCAGCTTGTTCTGAATTTTGTGCCTCTTTTTTTCCATGAAGCATGGAAGTAGCTTCATTGGCAAGTAATATTTTTAATTCATTTATATTGCTGTTTTCAATTTCATTTATTTTATTATCTTCAAGATCAGTAAAAATTTTCAAAAACTTTATTACATCTTTATCATCTATGTTTCTCCAAAATTGCCAATAATCATAAGGTGATAAAAATTTTTCATCCAACCAAATCGCACCTGTTTCTGTTTTTCCCATTTTAGCCCCAGAAGCTAAAGTAATTAGTGGAGTTGTTAAGCCATAAGCATGTTTGTTTGAATATCTTTTTATTAAATCAACACCATTAACAATATTGCCCCATTGATCAGATCCACCTATTTGTAAAACACAATTTTCTTTTTTATTTAATTCTAAAAAATCATAAGCTTGTAAAATCATATAATTAAATTCCATATAACTTAATGACTGTTCTCTTTCTAATCTAATTTTGACACTATCAAAACTCAACATCTTATTAATTGTAAAATGTTTTCCAATATCTCTTAAAAAAGAAATATAATTCAAACTTTTAAGCCAAGTATAATTATTTACAAATATTGGTTTTGTTTTTGGGTCCTTAATATCTAAAAATTTTTTTAATATTTTTTCTATATTCTTTATATTTTTTTCTATTTCTTTTTCACTTAGCATAGTCCTTGTTTTATCTTTACCTGAAGGATCACCAATTCTAGTAGTTCCTCCTCCCAATAATACGATTGGTCGATGACCATGTTTTTGAAGAAGTCTTAAGCACATAATTTGAAGCAAACTACCAACATGAAGACATTCAGCAGTACAATCAAAACCTATATAACCATTGATCTTTTCTTTATCTAATAATTTAGATAATTCATCCTCACCAGTACACTGATAGAAAAAACCTCTTTCTTTAAATTCTTTTAAAAATTTATTCATAAGTATAAGCTTCTACAATATACAAATTTTTATAAAAAAAAATAAGAATGGGAAAAATTTATACAGCCTTGGGATTAATGAGTGGCACATCAGGTGATGGAATAGATGCGTCTATAATTCAAACTGATGGCGAAACTTATTATAAAGTACTAGAAAACAAATTTTTCAAGTATTCTAGCGAAGTTTCTAGTGAAATTCACAAGTCTAAACAAGAATTCTTAAACCAGACTGGTAATCTCAACTTATCTAAAAATTGGAGAAAGTTTTCTAAAAATTTAAGTTTATTTGAGGAAAAAATAACTAATTTACATGCTGATGCTTCTAATAATTTAATCAAAAGATTTAGTTTAGATTTAATAGGTTTTCATGGTCAGACTATTTATCACGATCCTAAAAATAAATTTTCTTTTCAATTAGGGCTTGGTGACATGTTATCAAAACTTACAAAAAAAACAGTTGTATACAACTTTCGAGAAAACGATTTAAAGAACAATGGAGAGGGAGCACCCTTGACACCTATTTTTCATAAACAATTAGCTAAACAAAATAAAATAAATTTACCAGTTACAATATTAAATATTGGGGGCATAGCAAATATAACATCAATAAATAGAAATTATGAATTAGAGAGCCAAGATATTGGTCCAGGAAACTGTTTAATTGATTCTTGGATAAGATTAAAATCTAATAAAAAATATGATGACAAAGGTTTGATTGCTCGATCGGGGACATTTGGAGAATTAAACGTAGAGTTAATTCTTAAATCTTACTTTAATAGTCCTTTAAGCAAAAAAAAATCTTTCGATACAAATGATTTTGTGGATTTTATTAATAATGTTACCACAGAAAAAAATCCCTCAATAGAGGACTTTGCTTGTACACTTACAGAGATAACTGCAGAAATTATTTTTAAAAAAATTAAATATAAAAACATCTATATTTGTGGAGGGGGTAGAAAGAATTTATATTTAATTGAACGAATAGAAAATAAAATTAAACATAAAATAAATTTGATAGATAAATTGGATGTAGATGGAGATTTTATTGAGTCCCAAGCATTTGCTTATTTAACTGTTAGATCATATTTGGGTTTACCAATTTCTTTTCCAGAAACAACTGGTTGCAAAGAACCAACTACTGGAGGAGTGATAGTAAAAAATTTTTAATATAAGGCTGTTTCTTTTTTAATATATTTATCTAATATTTTAACTAAATCCATTTCTTTTTTTGAAAAAAAATGATTGGCATCTTGAATATTTTGAAATTCAACTTTAATTCCTTTTTGGGCACTTAATCTTTTATCAATTTCTGTTATATAATTTTGTGGAACTAGTTCATCTTTTTTTCCATAAACCATTAATCCTGAAGTAGGGCATGGAGAAAGAAAAGTAAAATCATATACATTTGGTTGAGGTGATATCACAATGAATCTATTAATCTCAGGTCTTCGCATTAATAATTGCATTGCTATAAGAGATCCAAACGAAAAACCTGATACCCAACATTGAGAGTTATCAAAATTTTCTCTTTCTAACCAATCCAAAGCTGCCGCAGCATCAGCAAGCTCACCTTGACCATTATCAAATTCACCATCACTTTTTCCAACGCCTCTAAAATTTACCCTACACACTGAAAAATCATTTTCCATAAAGATATTAAAAGTTTCAACTACGACTTTATTATTCATCGTTCCTCCGTATTGTGGGTGAGGTTGTAAAACAAGTGCTATTGGTGAAGTATTTTTTTTACTTTTGAAATATTTAGCCTCTAACCTACCGGCTGGCCCAGGTATAAATATTTCTGTAATTTTATTGTCCATAAATGCGATTGATAATTATTCTCAAAAAAAATTCAGTTATTTATTAAAAAAAAATATGTGTAGCACATGTGACAAACAATATGCTAATTTTTATTCAAGGATACTTGACTAAATTAGTATGGTATATATATAAAGCTCAATAAATACAGGCCTTATATGAAACTAACAACAAAAGGAAGATACGCAGTAATGGCTTTAGCTGATCTGGCTAAGTTCAATAACGGAGCTCCAGTGTCTTTAAGAGATATTTCTTTAAGACAAGGAATTTCTTTACTTTACTTAGAACAAATTTTTTCAAAATTGAAAAATAATAATATTGTAAAAAGTATAAGAGGTGTAAACGGTGGATACATTTTATCAGATGCTCCACATCAAATAAGGTTATCGAAAATATTTTATGCAGTTCAAGAAGAAGTTAAAACGGTTCAATGTAAAAAAGAGTCTAAAAAAGGATGTAATGGAAAATCATCAAAGTGTATAACACATAATTTATGGGATGAGCTAGAAATTCATATTCAGCATTTTTTTAATGAGAAAAATTTAGGAGATTTAATAAAAGGTAACAATGAAAACAGAATCTAATATAGATAAAAGAGAAATAGAAATAGAAAAGTTAAAAAAATATAAGTATGGCTTTTCAACTGATATCGAAAATACTAGAGCACCCAAAGGTTTAAGTGAAGAGGTAATTAGATTTATTTCAAACATTAAAGAAGAACCAGACTGGATGCTTCAATATAGATTAAAAGCATTTGAAAGATTTAAACTATTAAAAGAACCAAATTGGCAAAAGCCTAAATACCCTAAAATTGATTATCAAGATCTTTATTATTATTCTGCACCTAAGAGTATGGATGATAAACCAAAAAGTTTAGATGAATTAGACCCAAAACTTTTAGAAACATACAAAAAGTTAGGCATTCCACTTCAAGAACAAGCACGATTAAATGGTATAGCTGTTGACGCAGTGTTTGATTCAGTTTCTGTAGCAACAACGTTCAAAGGTGAATTAACAAAACTTGGAATTATTTTTTGCTCTATGTCAGAGGCAATTCAAAAATATCCAGAACTTGTTAAAAAATATCTTGGATCAGTTATACCATTAACAGATCATTTTTTTGCAACACTAAACTCTGCGGTATTTACTGATGGTTCATTTGTTTATATTCCTGAAGGTGTTAAATGCCCGATGGAATTATCAACCTATTTTAGAATTAATGCATCTGAAACTGGTCAATTTGAAAGAACTTTGATAGTTGCTGATAAAGGAAGTTATGTGAGTTACTTGGAAGGCTGTACCGCACCTATGAGAGATGAAAATCAACTTCACGCTGCAAATGTAGAGTTAGTAGCACTTGATAATGCTGAAATTAAATATTCAACAGTTCAAAATTGGTATCCTGGAGACAAAGATGGGGTAGGTGGCATTTATAATTTTGTAACTAAAAGAGGATTGTGCAAGGGAAAAAATTCTAAAATTTCATGGACTCAAGTAGAGACTGGTTCAGCTATAACATGGAAATATCCTAGCTGTATATTAAAAGGTGATAATTCAATTGGTGAATTTTATTCAATAGCCATAACAAATAATCATCAAAAAGCAGACACTGGAACAAAAATGATTCATCTTGGTAAAAATACAAAAAGTAAGATAATTTCAAAAGGCATAAGTGCAGGATTTTCAGATATGACTTATAGAGGATTAGTTGATATTAATTCTAAAGCAAAAAATTCTAGCAATTATACTCAGTGCGACTCTTTATTAATGGGAAATAAATGTGGAGCACATACCGTACCATATATTAAGAATAAAAATTCTGATTCAAATATAGCACATGAGGCCACAACTTCAAAAATAAGTGAAGAGCAACTTCATTACTGTCAGCAAAGGGGATTAAATCCTGAAGAAGCAGTAGGGCTAATTGTAAATGGTTTTTGTAAGGAAGTACTTCAGCAACTGCCAATGGAATTTGCTGTAGAGGCTCAAAAACTTGTAGGTATTAGCCTAGAGGGAAGTGTTGGTTAATGCTTAAAATAAATAATTTAAATGCTAGTATTGAAAATAAGTCCATATTAAAGGGTTTTTCATTAAATATAAACCCTGGAGAGGTGCATGCTATCATGGGTCCGAATGGGTCTGGTAAGAGCACGTTATCCAATATTCTATCTGGCAAAAAAGGATATGATGTTTCAGGGGAAGTTTTATTTGAAAATAAGAATTTATTTGAACTTGAAACTGAGGAAAGAGCTCACAAAGGAATATTTTTAGCTTTTCAATATCCATTAGAAATCCCAGGTGTGAATACAAATATTTTTTTAAAAACCTCTTTAAATGCAGTTAGGAAAGCCCGAGGCGAAAAAGAGTTAGATGCTATTGAATTTTTAAAACTTGTAAAAGAAAAAGCTAAAGAATTAAAATTTGATGAAGAAAAATTAAATAGACAATTAAATGTAGGTTTTTCAGGTGGTGAAAAAAAGAAAAATGAAATCTTACAAATGTCAATGCTGACACCTAAATTGTCAATTTTAGACGAAACAGATTCAGGACTAGATATTGATGCGCTGAGAATAGTTTCTGATGGTGTAAATACTCTAAGAAATAAAAAAAACTCCTTTTTAATTATCACTCACTATCAAAGACTATTAGAATATATTAAGCCAAATTTTGTTCATGTATTAATGGGTGGCAAAATAATTAAATCTGGAGGTCCAGAATTAGCTTTAGAGTTAGAGAAAAAAGGATATGAAAATTTTAATTAAATGAAAGAGCAAATTAAAATAGATTTTGATAAGATAGTAAAAACTTCCAGTTTTTCTGAGGAAGAAATTAAATTAAAAAGAAAATATCTTAATAAATTTATAGAAAGTGGTTTTCCGAATAGAAAACTTGAAAATTGGAAGTTTTCAGACATAAGTCAAATTATCCAAAAAAATATTGGTGAGCTTGATTTTTATAATGATTACTCTTCTTCTAGCAAAATTGATACATCTATCTTTATAGATAGTTTAGAACATAATAAAATTTTTTTTATTAATGGACGAGTGGAAAAAATTGATTTTAGCTACGAGGATGAGAATAAAATAAAAATTAATGAAAACTCTAAACTAGATAGTAAATTTGATAATAACAATTCTTTACTTGATTTAAATAATGCATTTACAAATAAAAGTTATAAAATCTTGATTAAAAAAGATTATACATTTAGAAAACCACTTATTGTTTATCACACAACTAATGACACAATTAAATCTAAAAATATTAATCTAAGATTAGAAATTCAATTAGAAGAAAATAGCTCTTTAAGATTAATCGATTTTTATAACGACAATAAAGAAAAAAATTTTATAAATATTTTTTATAACTTTGATTTAAAAAAAAATTCAATACTAAAAAATTATAAGATTGATAAAACAAATAACAAAAATATCAGATATTCTTTTAATAATATTGATCAAGACATAAATAGTGTCTCTGAAACTTTTATTTTATCTTCTGGTTCTAATTTTTTAAAAAATGAAATTAATTGCAATTTAAGTGGAGAATATTCTTCAGCTTTTGTTAACGGTATCTTTTTATTAACAGATAATAAACAACATGAAATTAGAACAACGATAAATCATTTAACAGAAAATACTAAAAGTTATCAACTAATAAAAAGTGTTCTTGGAAAAAATTCTAAGTCTATATATCAAGGAAAAATATTTGTTAACCCCAAAGCACAAAAAACGGATGGCTATCAATTGAGTAAAGCAATATTATTAGACGAAACATCTGAATTTAATGCAAAACCTGAATTAGAAATTTATGCTGATGATGTAAAATGTTCTCATGGATCTGCCTCTGGTAGTCTTGATGAAAATTCAATTTTTTATTTAATGTCTAGAGGCCTTAATTACCAACAGTCTAAAGAACTTCTTATAAATGGATTTATGCTTGATGTAATTGAGAAGATTACTGACCCTGAAACTAAAAACTTAATAAAAAATATAATTGGATTAAAAGAATGAATATAGATAAAATTAAAAAAGAATTCCCTATTTTTGATGAAAAAATTCAAAATAATGATCTAGTTTATTTAGACAGTGCAAATTCTTCACAAAAACCAAAAGTTGTTTTAGATAGGATTAATGACTTTTATTCTAAACAATTTTCTAATGTAGGAAGAAGCCTTCATTATTTGGCAGTTGCAGCAACAAATTTATATGAAAACACAAGATCTTCAGTGCAAAAATATATTAATGCAAAAGATAAAAATGAAATTGTATTTACTAAAGGAGCTACAGAAGCTCTAAACTTGGTGGCAAATACTCTTGGCCAAACTATT
>Ga0209631_10004311_pt1 | contig 15798 bp, 13 predicted proteins | sample COG_08_FD_184752 | JGI IMG/M metagenome (GOLD analysis project Ga0209631, IMG submission 184752) | Pelagic Microbial community sample from North Sea - COGITO 998_met_08 (SPAdes) (version 2) | ecosystem: Environmental > Aquatic > Marine > Neritic zone/Coastal water | place: Helgoland, sampling...
CGAAGGACGCTGACAAGAAGGCTGACGCGAAGGACGCTGACAAGAAGGCTGACGCGAAGGACGCTGACAAGAAGGCTGACGCGAAGGACGCTGATTAAAAATTTTTAAAATTTTTAATCCATTCTTCTAGTCAGAAGAATCTAATTCTGTTCAAGAAAGTTTGCGTTGTTTATAATGGTGCTTATCATTTTTAAACTTCATACTGTTTTGCGTTTTTTAACTAAGCTTATTCTGTAATGTCACAAACTGTTATTGTTTTAGATTTTGGTTCTCAATATACACAGGTTATTGCGAGACGTATTCGCGAAGCGAATGTATACTCTAAGGTTTTGCCCTTTGATACATCGATAAGTGCTATTAGGAAGCTTAACCCCGTTGGTATTGTGTTATCGGGTGGTCCTGCAAGTGTTCTAGTAAAAGGGGCACCTAAACCCAAACAGGCGATTTTTTCCCTGGGTATTCCTATCCTCGGCATTTGTTATGGATTGCAATTGATGGGAACTATGCTCGGTGGAAAGGTCAAAAATAGTAGTCGTCGAGAATACGGCAGGGGAAATTTAAATATTTTAAGCAAGGGTTCCTTATTTAAGGGTTTGCCATCAAAACTTACTGTTTGGAATTCCCATGGGGATTGCTTGGCAAAGCTACCCAAAGGTTTTAAATCGTTGGCTCAAACAGAAAATTCCGATTTTGCGTCCATCGAAAATCCTTCCAAAAAGTTCTTTGGTTTACAATTCCACCCCGAAGTCGAACATTCTGAAAAAGGAAAAGATATTATTAGAAACTTTCTCTTTACCGTCTGTAAATGTTCAGGGGATTGGGATATGGATGATTTCACTCTTTCAGCGGTTGAGGATATAAAACGAAGAGTAGGAGAAAGAAAAGTTATTCTTGGATTAAGCGGGGGTGTTGATTCATCCGTAGCTGCCGCACTTATCCATCGTGCCATTGGAGATCAATTAACCTGTATATTTGTTGACAACGGTTTACTTCGATTGAACGAAAGAGAGCAGGTTAAAGAACTATTTCATAACCATATACCGGGAAAATTAAAGGTGGCTCTTGCCGGAAACTTGTTTCTTACAAAGCTTAAAGGCGTTACAGATCCGGAACGAAAGAGAAAAATCATCGGCAAAACCTTTATAGAAGTTTTTGACAAAGAAGTAAAAAAATTGGGTCAAGTAGATTTTCTTGCCCAAGGTACACTTTATCCTGATGTTATTGAAAGCGTTCCGATTGATGGAAATCCAGCATCTTTGATTAAGAGTCATCATAATGTGGGAGGCTTACCAAAAAAAATGAAACTGTCTTTATTGGAGCCCCTTAGAGAGTTATTTAAAGACGAGGTTAGAGATTTGGGCCGGGCACTTGGGCTTACTGAAAATGTTCTTATGCGTCACCCTTTTCCCGGGCCAGGGTTGGGCGTTCGGGTAATTGGTTCAATTACTTCAAGAAACCTTAAAGTATTGAGAGAAGCCGATGCAATTTTCATTGAAGAGTTATATAACTCAAAATGGTATCACAAGCTTTGGCAGGCATTTTGTGTTTTTCTTCCCGTCAAAAGTGTCGGAGTAATGGGAGATGAAAGAACATACGAAAATGTTATTTCCCTACGTGCGGTTACAAGTAGCGATGCTATGACAGCAGATTGGGCCCAATTGCCAGATAAACTATTAAGAAAGGTTTCGAATCGTATAATTAACGAGGTAAAGGGTGCCAATAGGGTAGTTTATGATATCAGTTCTAAGCCACCTAGTACAATTGAGTGGGAGTAGGTTTTTATGATTAGAACCTATTTGAAAGATGAGAATAGTCTCACAGATCAATTAGCAAAATTTTGTTCTTCCTCCCTCGCGGACGAAACAATTATAAGTACTGTCAGTGAGATTCTTAGTGATGTTTGTCAAAACGGAGATTCCGCAGTTCTCAAAAGAACTTTTCTCTATGACTGTGCAAAATTAAGTGTTGAAGAATTGAGGGTAAGTCACAAGGAAATTGAATGTGCGAGGGATCAACTTTCTGCGTCAGAAAAATCTAGCATTCTTGAAGCCATTGAAAATGTTACCTTGTTTCATGAAAGAAGTATTCCTGAAGATTGGAGTATTTCAAATATCCATGGGGCAAAAGTTGGAGAAAAACATTATCCGATCAATCGTGTTGGTATTTATGTGCCCGGAGGAAACGTACCCTTAATATCTACTGTGATAATGACGGTAACCATCGCAAAAGTTGCCAAGGTAAAAGAGATTGTTGTTGTAACACCCCCTGATTCTGACGGGAAAATTGCTCCTCAAATGCTTGCCGCTTTAGATCTTCTCGGTGTAACAGAAATTTATAAAGTTGGCGGAGCACAGGCAGTAGGTGCATTGGCACATGGTACCAAATCAATTCCAGCGGTTGATAAAATTTTTGGCCCTGGTAATGCATTTGTTAATGAAGCTAAAAGACAGGTTTACGGAATTGTTGGAATTGATTTATTGCCTGGGCCCAGCGAGATAATGGTGATAGCAGATTCATCATCAAACCCTTCTTTCGTTGCAGCGGCTTTACTTGCCCAAGCAGAGCATGGTTCTGGTAAAGAAAAGATATATTTATTATTTTCTGAGGAAAGTCAGTTTGATAAAATTTCAAATGAAATAAATCTGCAACTTGAACAACTTAGCCATAAGGATGCTGTAGCTGGAGTTTTAAGAAACGGTTTTATAGCAGTGCATCTACCCAGTTATCAAAGAATGGCAGAGATTGCCAATTATATAGCTCCTGAGCATTTAGAACTTCAGGTTGCGAATGATCATATTGATTTCTTTACCTCGGCAATCACTACGGCTGGAGCCTTTCTTCTTGGGCATTTAACTTCTACTTCCCTGGGAGATTTTATTGCCGGACCTAGTCATGTTTTACCAACTGGACGCTCTTCGCGTTTTTCTTCAGGTTTGCGATTACAGGATTTTATGAGGCGATCTAGTTTTATTCAATATGATCATAAATCAGCCAGCCAAGCAAAGACCTCAGTAGATATTTTTTCTCAAATGGAAAAACTGGATGGTCATGGTAGGTCATTATCCATCAGATTATAGGTTTAAATTGTAAAGTAATGTCATTAAAGGATCTTACCACACAAAATATATTACGGCACAAGCCATATATTCCCGGTAAGCAACCAGCAAATTTTGAGCAAACTATAAAGCTCAATACAAACGAAAACCCCTACCCTCCTTCTCCCGAGATTTCCAAATCAATTTTAGAACAGATTGATTCATTGGCACGATACCCTAATTCATCTGCTAATTCTTTAAGGTCCACTATTGCTCAACTCCATAATGTAGATGATGAGCAGGTAATTGTGGGGAACGGATCAGATGATGTCCTTAATCTCTGCGTTCGGTGTTTCTCGGATCATTCAAAACCACTCGGCATGCTTGACCCAAGTTATTCCTTATACGAAGTACTTGGTTCCCTGCAGGGAGCGGAAGTCAAAAAATTTGCTTTTTCAGATTCCAAATTTGAAATTAATCCTGAAGTTATTTCTCAATCTGGTACGAATTTATTTTTTTTGACAAGCCCGCATGCCCCTACTGGAAGAATTTATAATAACTCTACATTTTCTTCCGTCATTAATCAGTATTCAGGAATTTTGGTTATCGACGAAGCTTATGCGGATTTTGCTCCGTTCAATGCACTCTCAATTTTAAATGAAAGCGAGCGAGTTATTATCACAAGAACTCTTTCAAAATCATACTCACTTGCAGGTTTAAGGGTTGGTTATGCACTTGCTTCCCCGGATGTAATCTCAATTTTAAACAAGGCAAGAGAAGTTTATAATGTGGATCGCCTTGCACAGTATGTTGCGGAGATAGCGTTAAAAGACAGAGGTTATTTTGAAAAGACGAAGGACGAAATTATAGCTGTAAGAGAGAAAACCTATGAAACTTTTACAGACTGGAATTGGGAAACTTATAAAAGTGGAGCCAATTTTTTATTTACACGTCCAACAGATTTAAGGGGTTTATTTGGAGAGCAAGTAGCATTCAATCTATTTAATTTTTTGAACGACAACAATGTGCTTATCCGATACTTTCCTAAAAACCCTTTAACTTCTTCCTTCGTACGAATCAGTATTGGCAAACAAGAGGAAATGGATATGCTAGTTGATTTGTTAAGAAAATGGAAAATAAAAGATCAGCAACGGTAAGTCGTCAAACGAACGAAACACAAATTTCTGTTTCATTGAATTTAGATGGTTCGGGGCAGAACGATATATCTACCGGTATACCTTTCTTAGATCATATGCTACAATTGTTTTCTAAACATGGTTTTTTTGATTTAAATATTAAAGCCAAAGGAGATATTGAGATTGATTACCACCATCTTGTTGAGGATATGGGGCTCACCTTAGGACAAGCTTTTAAGGATGCTTTGAGCGATAAAGCAGGGATAAAACGCTATGGTTTTTTTATTCTCCCCATGGACGAGACTTTAGTTACGGTAGCTCTTGATCTAAGCAACCGAGCATTTCTGGTATTTGATGCAGCGACTCCAGTTTCTATGGTACGAGATTTTAATATCCTGCTTTTCAAAGAGTTTTTTCAAGCATTTGCAAATGAAGCAGGCTGTAATTTACATATTCGTCTGGAGCATGGAAAAGAACCTCACCATGTAGCAGAAGCAATGTTCAAGGGTTTTGCTAAAGCACTTGACCGGGCAACTGCCGTAGAACCTAGATTAGATGGTGGAATACCTTCGACTAAAGGTACCCTCTCTAAATAAGTAAGTTTTAAAAAATGCAGAACAAAGGTCAGAGCCTCGGGGTAATCGACTATGGAACTGGAAACCTTCGGAGTGTGGTCAAAGCGTTTGAGCATTTGGGTGCTAAAGTGCAAATTCTACAAGACCCCGATAAATTGAGTAATGTGGATGCGTTGGTTTTTCCCGGACAAGGGACTTTTGATCAGTGCATGGAGGCTCTAGAAAGAACAGGATTTTCCCAGGCCATTAAAGAATGGATTTTAAGTGAAAAGCCTTTCTTAGGAATTTGTTTGGGATTGCAGGTTTTATTCGAAAAGTCGGAAGAAGGAGAAAGGGCGGGCTTAGGTTTATTTCCAGGATTTGTAAAAAAGTTCTCTCTGGGCAGTAGTTATAAGATCCCGCACATGGGATGGAATTCAGTTGATTGGGGAGATTTAAAAAATGAGCCGATTCATGAAGGTTTAGAAGATGGCGATCAATTTTATTTTGTTCATAGTTACCATGTGGTGTCAGAGGATAATACATTTCGTACATTAACCACATCTTACGGATATCCTTTCATAAGCGGGATTTTCCACAATAATTGTTTTGCCACTCAATTTCATCCTGAAAAAAGTCAGGCAAAAGGTTTGCAAATTTACCGAAATTTCCTTGAAAAGGTAGTTGCTTAATTTACTCCTCCGAGCTTTACCCCACTACTTTTAATATTACCCCAATCAATATGGAAAACGATGCCACCCTTACTATTGGCGAAAACGCCTATGCCTTAAATATAATTGAAGGCACTGAATCCGAAAAAGCTGTAGATATTAGCTCACTTCGCAAGCAAAGTAAGTTCATCACCTTTGATGATGGTTATGGCAATACAGGTTCTTGCGAAAGTAGTGTGACTTTTATTGATGGTGACCAAGGCATTTTACGCTACCGAGGCTTTGATATAGCAGATCTTGCAACGAGCTCTAACTTTTTGGAAACTTCATATTTAGTAATTTATGGAGAATTACCTTCTGCAAGTGAATTGGATTTGTTTAAAGAACGGGTTTCTAAATTTTCCAAGTTGCCCGAAGAAGTGGTTAATGCCATACATGCCCAACCAAAGAACTCTCATCCAATGGGAGTCTTAGCTACCGGCTTACAGGCGTTGGGAGGTGCTTATCCTGCTTATTGTACAAATGATCGTAAATCTGACCTTGAATGCTTTGATGAAACAGCTGCTCTAATTATTTCTACTGTTCGAACAATTGCTGCGACTAGGCATCGCTATCTTCTGAGCGAAGAGGTTCCCGAAGCGGACCCCACTGCAAGTTATTGCCAGAACTTTCTCTCCATGATGTTTGGAAAAGAATCTGAATCTGAAGAAATTCCAAAATCTGTTATAAATGCTTTGGATTTAATTTTCCTACTTCATGCAGATCACGAACAGAATTGTTCAACCTCAACTTGTAGAATGATTGCATCAGGAGGAGCAAACCCATTTGCATCCCTGGCTGGTGGCGTCTCTGCTCTTTGGGGACCACTTCACGGGGGTGCTAATATGGCTGTAATCAAAATGCTTAATCAGATCCATGACGCGGGAGATGATGGAAGTCGTTTTATTGAGTCAGCAAAACAGGGTAAAACTCGTTTAATGGGTTTTGGTCATCGAGTTTATAGAAATTACGACCCTCGAGCGAAAATTCTAAAATCAGCTTGCGATGATGCACTCGAGGCTTTGGGGGTATCCAGTCCTATACTAGAAATTGCAAGGAGGTTGGAAGAAGAGGCTTTGAAGGACTCTTATTTTGTGGAGAGAAAACTCTATCCAAATGTGGATTTTTACAGTGGTATTATTTTACAGGCATTAGGGTTTCCAACTGACATGTTCACTGTCCTTTTTGCGATTGGAAGAACTCCAGGTTGGCTTGCTCATTGGAAAGAAATTGCAGAGACAGGAAAAAAAATACATCGACCAAGACAAATTTATCAAGGTTCTCCATTACGTCCTTATTCCCCGTTGGAAAAAAGATAAAACCCTGTAAACTAAGATAATTTAGTTTTAGTTGTTTGCTGACCTTGAATGATTACTTCTTCAAGCGATAAGCCTGCAAGAGTTTTTATGCCTTTTATGAGTAACCAAAACGCATAAGCACTTACAATCATGCAGGGGAGGCTTATAATAGGAAAACTCCAACCCATCATTTTTCCAACTTCATCGTTGAATGCAAGTTTGTCTATCGATGGTTCTGTTATGACAATTGCTCGTGCCAAAAAATAATTTAAACAGGCACTCATAATAAATGTTAAAGCTATAAGCCATGTGCATTTTTTTAAAAGTTGGTTAAATTGAGTTGTTGTACCCTTCTCTGACAAAGCATGATCCACTAAATCAACTTGAATGACATCAGGATTATACAAAAATAATTTAACAAGTGGCTTCTGTGTTTTTAAGGTTAAAACGGTTAGCAGTCCAAGAATTGCAGGAAGAGCAGCTTCCTTAATTGCAAACATCGAAACCGTGGCACCTGGAAGAAGTCCAATTCCGCCGGTAAGAAAGGCACTCAAGGCGCCTAGAATTGAAAGAAAGTTCCATTTTCTCCTTCTATAGAAATCCCAAGCTCCGTATCCAATTGGAAATGAAATGGCTAACAAGAGCATGACAGAACCAACAAGAGTGCCGTCCTTGGGTGAATCAAGTATGTTCTCCAATGATGGCCCGAACCATTCATCTCCTTTCCGTAGGAATAAAATTGGAATGATTAAATTAAAACCTAAGTTTAACCACATGCTTTCTTTTTTAGGTTTATTATGATTAGTTAAATCGTCTTTCATTGATAATTTACTTAGAACATAAATATAAAACGAAGTCGCTCACATTATAATATGGCAAAAAAATTAAATTGTTTGGTTTCAGCTGGCCCAACGAGGGAATGGATAGACCCAGTTCGATTTATTTCTAACCCATCCTCGGGTAAGATGGGGTATGCTTTAGCCAAAGAAGCCCATACGCGTGGCTTTGATGTGAATCTTGTTTCTGGTCCCGTGGGCATAAAACCGGTTGATGGAATCATGCTTACGAGGGTGGAAACTGCAGAAGAGATGAGAAAGGCAATGATAGAAAAGTATGATTCATCTAATTTAATTATAATGTGTGCTGCAGTATGTGATCATAAGCCAAAATTTAAATGGCAGCAGAAAAAGAAAAAAGATCAATTCCCTCAAAATATTGAAATGATACCCAACGAAGATATCTTGGAGGAATTGGGTCAGAGGAAGAAGGAATTTCAAACTCTAGTTGGTTTTGCGGCAGAAACTGAAAATGGAGTTCAAAATGCTTTACAAAAATTAAAGAAAAAAAACCTAGACTGGATCGCACTAAACGATATTTCTAATAAAAATATTGGATTTGGTTCCGAAAATAATGAAATAACATTGTTTTCATCTCTCGGGAAAAAAGTTAAATTTGAATTTTCAAGTAAAGAAGATTTAGCAACTGCAATGTTTGAAGTAATTTTAAAGTGAAGGCTGGAAAAAGCCCCCTCGATAAAGTTCTGGGTAAACTTGATGATCTTGATGAAGTAAACCTCGGAATTCTTGTACAGCGACTTGCAAGAGAGAGAAAACTGCTTGAAACCGTATTTGATATTATTCGGGATGGAATCTTGGTCTTGGATGCCAAGGGGGATATCAGTTATGCTAATATTCAGGGTAAACAATTAATTGGACTTAAAGATAATCAGTCAGGACAGGTATCCCTCTTGCGTGCTGCTCCAGAAATTGCGAGGGCCCTCGGCCTAGATCATGGTAGTGAGAGCATAGAAGCGGAGGTAATCGTTCGTGAAATGGAAATATCATATCCTGACCTTCGTTATGTTAGGGTTTACGCAGTCCCAATTGAGGAAGCTTTTGTAAAAAACACTGAATCAGAAAAGATTGGGCTAGCCATTATAATGACAGATATAACCGAAGAAAAGGTTAGTCTAGATGAAAGGATAGAAAGTGAAAAGGTTTCCAGTATTATGGACTTGGCAGCTGGGGTGGCCCACGAATTAGGGAACCCACTTAATTCAATTCATATTCATTTACAGGTTTTAAAGCGCCAGTTAGCGTCAAAAGATTCATTGGACGAAAAATCAAAAAAGTCACTTACCACATGTATTAATGAAGTAGAAAGATTAGACGGTATTATTTCTCATTTTTTAAAGGCGATACGTCCACAAGAACCTGATTTTAAAAAAGTTAATTTACTTGATGTAATTGAGGAAACAGTCCGTCTAAAAAAAGAAGAATTGAATGCGAAAAAAATTACTATTTCTATGGAGGCGGGAGTTCGCGAACCTTTTGTTAACGGAGATGCTGAACAACTTAAGCAGGTCTTTTTTAATATTGTAGGCAATGCGATAGAAGCTATTACTAAGAGTTCAAATATCAGAATTTTAACAGGGTTAGAGGATCATTTTGTATTCGCAAAAATAATCGATCATGGAAGCGGAATTAGTAAAGAAAATTTATCTAAGGTGTTCGAACCTTATTATACCACAAAAAAGTCAGGTCATGGAATAGGTATGATGATTATTCATCGAATTATGAGAGATCATGGAGGAGATGTTGGCGTAGATAGTAAAGTAGGTGCTGGAACTATAGTTACAGTCCGCTTTCCTCGCCAATCTAACCGTAGGAAATTATTAGAATCTCAACCACCTGTTTTGTAACTATAAATTATGAAGTCTAATTTATTAATTGTTGATGATGAACAGCATACCCGAGAAGGTTTAGAACTTGCACTTGAAGATAAATTTGAAGTGTTTCTTGCGTCTAATCCGGATGAAGCGTTCAATGTGATGGAATCAGAAGAGTTAGCAATAATCTTAACTGATCTCAAAATGGGACATCAATCAGGTATGACCGTAATTGATCGTGCAATATCCCTTTCTAATCAACCAATTTGTATAATGATGACAGCTTATGGAGAGGTCGATGTCGCTGTAGAAGCAATGAAAAGGGGAGCTTTTGATTTTTTATCTAAACCGGTAAATCTAGAAAAATTGGATCTTCTTATTAACAGAGGATTAGAAGCAAAAAATTTAAAAAAAGAAAATAAGGATCTTCATCAAAGACTCGATAAGAAATTCAGCTTTCAAGGCATTTTAGGAAAGTCTTCTGCTTTGGAACAGGTACTTGAGAAAGTCAAATTAGTTGGTCCTTCTAAAGCCACTGTGTTACTAAGTGGTGAAACAGGAACTGGAAAAGAACTAGTTGCTCAATCGATTCATCAAAATAGCGATCGTGCACGAGGACCATTTGTGCCAGTTCATTGTGCTGCCCTACCCTCAAACTTATTAGAAAGTGAATTGTTTGGGCATGAAAAAGGTGCTTTTACAGGAGCAACAGAAAGCAGAGTTGGTCGATTCGAATCGGCAGATAAGGGAACTTTATTTCTTGATGAAATAGGGGAAATAGACCCAGCAACCCAAGTAAAATTATTACGCTTTCTAGAAACAAAATCTATCGAGCGTCTTGGAAGTTTAAAAACTCTTGAAATTGATACCAGAATGGTTTGTGCAACCAATAAAAACCTTTTAGCTATGACTAAAACAGGTGATTTTCGAGAAGATCTGTACTACAGATTAAATGTTGTAACAATTGAACTCCCTGCTTTAAGGGAGAGGGGGAACGATATCAAATTATTGCTTGATCATTTCTTAAAACAATTTTCTGAGGAGAATTGCTTTCCATTACCAACATTAACTGTCGAGGCATTAAACATTCTTAGTTCATATTCTTGGCCGGGAAATATTAGAGAATTAAGAAATTTTTGTGAAAACTTAGTCGTTCTTCATCGCGGAGGAGAAATCACACCATACGATCTGGATCCAAGATTTTTTGGTCACACTTCAGAATTTAAATCTAGTCAACTTACTAACGAGCATTCCCTTTCAGTTGAAGAAAATGAAAAAAGACTTTTGCGTAATGCTTTGTTACAGGCAAGAGGAAATAGAACAAAAGCTGCTGAACTTATGGGTGTCAGTCGAAGGACCCTTCACCGTAAACTTTTACGCTGGCCAGAATTGGATACTGAAGCAAAAAAAAGCAGCCAAGATAGAGAATGAAAATGGCTGCTCGGGCTGGATTCGAACCAGCGACCAAGTGATTAACAGTCACCTGCTCTGCCACTGAGCTACCGAGCATCAACTTTTTATTATGTAGAATCATTTCACTGGTGTCAATCTTGAGGAATTAAATTTAATCTCTTTCTTATTCCATAGTTTTGAATAGCCCAGAAGATCATACTTTCATATTCCATGAAAACTTTTTCATTCTAATGAAAATTTTAGATTTAAGTGATATTCTAAATATAAAAAGGCCTCCGACTTTTGAGACGGAGGCCTATGCATATTTCCAACCTTTGTTATTTTGAAAGTGTCCTCGCCTCGTTTAAGCCAACGAGGCGAGGTTTCCAGCTTTTGTTTCCTGCCCAAAAACAAAAGCGTGGTATTCAAGACTATGGACTTGAAACAAACAAATAATCTAGAAATCAAATTCCATACCAACGCTCCATGATCTAGGCATTCCTGCACGATAGCCTCCAGGTAGAACACTGTGAGCATATACTTCGTCACCCACATTGGTAACCTTTGCAAAAACAGTTACTCCTTTGTTGATTTCAAAAAATCCGGACCAATCGAGTATCCCATAGGAATCGAGTTCGTGATCATTAAGAGCACTAGTGAAAACACTGTCTTGCCAATGATAATTAAGGTAGGTACTGAATTTTTCGAATTCAAGGCCTCCTCGAAAATTGAGCATTGTATCAGGAATGTAAGGGAATGATTTTCCTTTTGTAGCTCCGAATAAGTAACCTTCTTCGGTAGCAGCAACAGCAGAAGCGTCTCCCGTTCCAGTTTCATACTCAGTGTCCGTGAATGTCCCGCTTATTGAAAGGGGCAAGCCAACAGATTCGTTCCCAAGATCAATGCCCAGCAGTACTTCAATGCCGCTTGTACTACCTTCACCCATATTCAGAGAGTTAGTTAGGTTGCCTGCATTTGAAGCAAGAAATACCATGTCTTCAAGCTGGGTGTTGAAGAATACGAGCTCGTAAAATAAACTATTGTTCCGACCTCTTAATCCTAATTCGAATTGTAATGAAGTTTCTTCGACAACTTCATTTGAAGCTGTCCCTTTACCGGTTGCTGATTCAGCGTTTGGTAAAGCTTGCCCTTGATGAACGCCACCAAATAAAGTCATTGTTTCAGATATGTCATAATCTGCACCAATGCCGAATAATGCATTGCTAATCTCAGTGGAGCCTTTTAGTGCTCCATTCTTGAAGTATTCCATATCAACCGAAGTATAACGAGCACCTGGGGAGATGGAAAAAGCACCGATTTCGAAATTATCAACAAGGTAAATTTCAAAAGCTTGTGCATCTTGGTACGGACCTCCACCTTTAGAGTTTGGTATATACTTTAATTCATCGGTGATTCCGTCAGCATCGCTATCAACCCAGGCATAATTAGGTTGTCTATAATCAAGTTTGTAGTAGTGATCATCTTGATACCTGAATCCTAGGTCAAATTGGTGAGTGCCAAGCTCAAAGTCGAGGTTTGATTGAAAACCCTTCGTTTCGTATACTCGATTATTAGATTTGCCGTCATAATTTGTTCCAGCGACACCTTTCATTGGGTTGAAAGCTCCACTTGAATTAGTTTTGAGCGTAGTTTCCCAAATACCTGATCCTAGAGCGGTTTCGGTATAATCAGTGGCCGCGTATTTACTTGCAAGCTTATACCAATTTCGAGCAAATTCGTTATAATATGCAGTAGAAGTTAAAGACGCGCTTTCACTGAATTCTTTGATATACCTTAAGTAATAGCGTTGTTGTTCCGCATCCATGTTATCCTGATTTGTACCAATATACCTTTGATATGGGTTCGTGAGAAAATCTTCTTTCGAAACCCCTTGATAACTGACATCCGCATCCATGTCCATTCGACCAGCCTTGAATTCGAGATAGTTGCTATCACCAAATTCATAACCTAGTTTGAACAGTAGGTCAGTTTTAGCAATCGGGGCATTCCTTGTCGGTTCACCTAGGAATCCTGGTATCGATTGCCATCCATCAGAACGATGATCATATACTTCTAATAGGTATCCTAATTTACCTCCTGCGAAATTTGTTTTGCCCCCTGAAAAAGCATGAGTAATTCTTTCGTTATTATCTCCATAACTAGCCCTTAAATATGATCGTTTATCGTTAGGAATCGGAGTCGAAAGATAATTAATTACTCCACCGATGTTATGCGGACCGTGCTTGAGTGAACTACTCCCCTTCAGGATTTCGAAACCAGCCATACGTCCAGCTGTTGGTGCATAATATGCTGACGGGTCTGCATAAGGTGCTGGCTCTGAGGGAACACCATCTTCCATAATTGTTGTTTTTCTGCTTCTAGTCGGATCTACACCGCGCAGACTAATGTTAGGAAAAAATCCGTACCCTTCTTCTCCACGAACATATACTCCGGGGACTTGACGGAGTATTTCGTGTATGTCGGTATGCATGAAAGGTTTTAAATCGGAAGAATCTAGGACGGCACCTGAACCCTTTAGTTCAGCAATATCGGCTTTAGTTCCTATTACATTAAAAGGAGACAAATAATCTGTTTCCTTCTGGTCGTCCGTAGCAGCGGATAACGCAATTGTAGTCGATGCGAGCATCGAGGCGAGTTTGTTTAGCTTCATGTTTAGTTTTTCAGGGTTTGCTTGTTTATTACGCAATGATTGATACTGAGACTCAATCTCATTTGATATTGAGACTCAATCTCAGTAGTGATTACGTGTCAAGCCTTATAAAATAATTTTTTAGTCTATGCTTAGCCTCAGACTTTCTTATTCGAAAGTTTTAAATTTTAGGTAGGTTAAATTCTTCTCTAACTGAATTTATTTTGAGGGTAACTTCTTCAAGTGTTTTACCTAAAATTGAAATGTGTCCCATTTTACGGCCTTTGCGTGCTTCTCGTTTACCATAAAGATGCAAAGAAGCACCCGGGATATTCGTTATGGCAGACCAATCTGGGGATAAATATCTTTCGGGCCATAGATCGCCTAATAAGTTCATCATAATTACAGGCGATAGTAAGCGGGTGCTACCCAGGGGAACACCGCTAATAGCACGAGCTTGGTTTTCAAATTGTGAACACACACATGCATTAATCGTATGATGTCCCGAGTTGTGGGGGCGAGGAGCAATTTCATTTACCAGTAATCGTCCATCAGACGAGATGAAGAATTCCACCGCAAGGACTCCGACATAATTTAGAGATTCAGAAATTTCTAGAGCCAGTCTTTTCGCTTCGGATAAAAAATTGTCTGGGATTCTTGCGGGCACTATTGAAACATCAAGTATATGATTTCTGTGAATATTTTCTACAGGATCGTAGGTAGCTACTTGTCCATTATTATTTCTAACCACCAGAACAGATACCTCTGTTTTCAAGGAAATGCATTCTTCAATGACTACCCGTCCGCCCCCAAAGCTTTTCCATGCTTCATTAATCTCTAGGTCAGACAGGCCAGATGTAAGTTTGAGTTGGCCTTTGCCATCATACCCGAATTCAGCTGTTTTAACGATTACATCTGCGTTCAATTCAAGAAGTCCTGATTTGAAGGATTCGAGATCTTTGGCGATTCTAAATTTCGCACAATTAAAACCATTTTCAGAAAGAAAAGCCTTTTCGCGTTCTCGATGCTGACATATTGAAACGGCTTCACTGCTTGGATACAGCGGTATGTGCTGTTCCACTGCTTCAAGTGTGGCTTGAGGAAGGTTTTCAAATTCAACGGTCGCGACATTGACTTTTTCTGTGAATTTTTTTAGGGCAGCTTGATCATCAAATGGCTCGTCCAATAGCTGGTCTGCGGTAGCTGCTGCTCCGGAACGGTCGCCACCTGTCCAAGTCAAAACTTTGTATCCCATCCTTCGTGCATCCAAAGAAAGCATTCTTCCTAATTGACCGCCACCCAGAACGCCAATCCACAACTCACCTTTGGTTTCCATTTAAGTATTAAATTGGTGGGAGCTCGGACGATTCAATTTTTTGTCTTTGTTCGGCTCTAAATGTTTTGAGCTTTTCTGCCAATGTTTCATTTCCATTTGCGGCAAGCATGGAGATGGCAAAAAGAGCAGCATTTGTTGCTCCCGCTTCTCCGATTGCAAAGGTAGCTGTTGGAACGCCGGCTGGCATCTGAACAATCGAAAGAAGAGAATCGACTCCTTTTAAGCATTTTGATTTGATTGGAACACCTAAAACAGGAATGGTTGTCATGGATGCAGTCATTCCAGGTAAATGTGCTGCCCCACCCGCACCTGCAATAATACATTTTAACCCTCTTTCCTCAGCCGTTTTAGCATATTCAAAAAGAAGATCTGGAGTGCGGTGAGCACTTACGATTTTTGCTTCAAATGAAACCCCAAATTTTTTTAGTATATTGGCGGAATTTTCCATTGTGGGCCAATCTGATTGGCTACCCATAATTATCCCGATGTTAGGCAAACTTGAATTGGACATCTTCCAACTGATAAGAAGTAGAAGCGTGCAAGCAAGATCAATTCGTAGCAATATCAAGAATTGAAATTAAATTATAACTGCAAGTCGAGTTGAACGGAGTTTATAAATTGGTTTATATTTAAAATGTTAGAGATAAAAAGTGTTTTAAAAGGTTAAAGAGGGTTAAAAATTTGATTAAGTGCGAGTTACAAAATTTAACCGATTGACCGAATGCCCGTATTTTCTTTAAGGGTAAGTGTATCAGCTCCTGTAGTTCAATGGATAGAACATTGGTCTCCGGAACCGAAGATCTGGGTTCGACTCCCAGCGGGAGTGCCAAAGTAATTCAAATATTCTAGTTTTGAATATTTACTTAAAATATATAAATTAAAAAATACATGAATTTATCCCAGATTGAACCGATTTCAAAAAGATTAGAGGCACATTCAGTATTTAGTAAATTAAACACTCTTGATGAATTGAGAGTTTTTATGGAACATCATGTCTTTGCGGTTTGGGATTTTATGTC
>Ga0209631_10004313_pt1 | contig 15796 bp, 21 predicted proteins | sample COG_08_FD_184752 | JGI IMG/M metagenome (GOLD analysis project Ga0209631, IMG submission 184752) | Pelagic Microbial community sample from North Sea - COGITO 998_met_08 (SPAdes) (version 2) | ecosystem: Environmental > Aquatic > Marine > Neritic zone/Coastal water | place: Helgoland, sampling...
CTTGGGCTAATTTCAAATTTAAAAGTTTGTTTGTAGACTGGGCTGCAGTTATCGTAAGCTATATAAGCACTTACATGACAGTATTTATTAATACGGTCTATTTCCATATATCAAAACTCCTATTGTTGGTTGTATTTTTTAAGGTAAGTAATTTGTAGTTTGTAATGGTTTCACTCCTCTTCCAATCAAGAGGTCTACGTAAAGAGGAATATAGGGAAAAAAAACGTAAACGTGAAAAAAGGAATGAAATCCAATGCATGATTCTATTTAGATCATTAATATTTGACTGCACTAAGTCTGAAATATGTTAACAAAAAGTTTTATTGTTTGTTTCTAGTTTTCCCACTCGAAAATGTTTCTAGTTTGTTTCTAAGTTTCATCGTTTAAATTGCTTAATATTGACGCCAAGTTTTTTTTAAGAACTTAGCAAACATAATGGTTTTAGGCTGTCAGGGGGTGTCGAGAGTCAGGTGTTATTTTACTATCGTTCTTTGTGTCAAAGAGAAGTTTGGCAACTCATATAAAGATATTCCTGATGAACAATTTAATGAAGCTTTAAAATATATTGAATTTTTTAGAGAAAATCCAAGTTAACTATTGTTTTGGAAAGTAATCTTTTAAGTCACCTTCTCGGTAAACATCTGCTGTACAACAGTGAAGTCCTCCTCCAAACGCATAAGCATCTCTCATATCTACTGGCAATACTTCCATTCCTAATTTATCTAATTGTTCAGCTTGATACACTTCACTTTTTTCTACACAAACAGTTTTAGGATCTAACACTAAAACATTCATAGATAACCAGGTAGATGAATAACATAATGGTGGTGGTTCATTGTGAGCAGGTTGTGCTGAATCTATTATTTCCCATCCATTATTTTCAAAAAGTTTTCTTTGTTCTTTTGGAAGTTTTCTTTGAGGGTTATTGATAATTAGACCTTCTTTGATTGGTGTAAACGTTGCATCAATATGAATTGGATAAGGATCGCCTGGAAAGTTAACTGTGTGAACTCTATGGTTTTTATAGTGCCTCTGAAGCCAATCAATTCCTTTAAGATTTGTCGTAAAACCATGTTGAACTACTAAATCTTTACCAAATCTCAAAACATCAGCAGCATCAAATAAAGGCTCTTCTTCTGTAGTTACAAAAAACTTATCTTCAGTCCACTCTAACCTTTTTTGAATTCCGATTTTATCCGATAAATAATCTTTCCTGTAATCTGCATCAGTTAACCGTGGTTTTGGTGCTGACTCATGTCTCATATTAGGATCATCGTTATAATATTTTTTTAATAAAGGTCTGTAACATAAGTATTCAAACCATCTACATCTGTAACTCATCGTAGCTTCTAAAATTTCTTTACCAACAGTTAATAGTACATCTCTTGGCGGCATGCAGCCAAACATTGTGTCTGCTTCCCAATCTGGTGTAGAAGTTTTTTGATTAAAATTTATTGGGTCTGGTCTATCTACCTCAATTCCTCTTTTGATTAACATACTAGAAAAATCATTAAGTAGTTGGTTAGCTTTATCAACTGTATCTTTAGTTCTTGGTCCAAATTGACCACGCATATCAGAGTCTTCTGGGACTTTTGCATCTAAAGCTGGTTCTGGTGCTGGGATACAAGTGCCATCTGCCTTACCAACAATTACATGTCTTAAAGGATCCCACTCATTCCAGCTATTTACTATAGTTTTTTTTTCACTCATAATTTATGATTTAATAATATTGTGTTCTGGACCAAAAGGGAACTTAGTAATATTTTCTGAACTATTTTTTCCTATAACTAGAATGTCGTGCTCTCTGTAGCCACCAGCTCCTGGGGTTCCTTCGGGTATCATGATCATAGGCTCCATAGATACAACCATATTTTCTTCCAGTATTGTGTCTATATCTTCACGTAGTTCAAGACCAGATTCTCTTCCATAAAAATGAGATAATACTCCAAATGAGTGGCCATACCCGAATGTTCTATAATGAAGATATCCAAGTTCAGCAAATAATTCATTAAGTTCATTACATATATCTGAGCATCTTATGCCTGGTTTGATTAATTCCAAACCTCTTTTATGAACTTTAATATTCGCTTCCCATGCTTTTAAAGAAGCATCGTCGATCTTGTCTACAAAAAGGGTTCTCTCTAAAGCTGTGTAATAACCTGAAATCATGGGAAAGGTGTTTAAAGAAAGAATATCTCCAGATATAAGTTTTCTAGAAGTCTTAGGGTTATGCGCCCCGTCTGTATTTATTCCTGATTGAAACCAAACCCAAGTATCCATATATTCAGCATTTGGATAAGTTTCGGCAATTTCTCTTTCCATTCTGTCTCTTCCTGCTATTGCAATTTCAAGTTCACTTTCACCTACTTTAATATTTTTTACTATTTCTTCACCACCAATGTCAGCAATTCTTGCTCCATTTTTAATAATTTCAATTTCTTCTAGAGACTTAATCATTCTAGTTTGCATTAAATGTCTTGAAACATCTCTAAAGTCTGAAAAGGTAAAAATAGAAGATAATTTTTCTTTTATATCTAATGTTACATGATCATTTTCAATTCCAATATTTTTTGGTGGATCTTCCCTTCCTATAATCGAGACTATCGCTTTTAAAAAATTATCTCTTTTCCAATCTGTAAATATAACATTGTCACAATGAGATCTTCGCCATGGTTGGCTTGCATCTATATTTGCTGAGATTGTTGAAATTTTATTTGCTGTTACAACGCAACCATAGGGTCTGCCAAATGAACAATAAATAAAACCTGTATAATAAGCAATATTATGCATTGAAGTTAAAATAATCATATCTAGATTATTTTTACTCATTATAGTTCTCAAATTATTTAATCTTCTTTGATATTCCTTGTCTGTAAAAGGAAGTTTTACCTTATTACCGTTTTTTAATGTAAAAAAATCTGGTCTTTCCATTAATGTTAATTTAATGCAATAAATCTTCTATTTGTCTTAATTGTAAGGCTATAATAAATAATAGACATAAAAAGAAAAAATCCACCAATAATAGTATTCGTAGAAGGTATTTCATTTATTCCAAATAAAGGAAGCCAAACCCAAAAAATTCCACCAATAACTTCAGTAAGTGAAAGTAAAGTTAACTCTGCTGCTGGTATAGCCTTAGATCCTATAGAATATAAAATTAAACCTAAACAAACTATTGTTCCATGAAGTGAAAACATTGCACCATTATAACTAGATGAAAGAATTGTATATTCATTAATTGCAATAAACGTTAAAGCAACAATAACACAAAATAATCCAGCTATTGCAACTGTGGTAAACTTTGGCGTTTCCTTTCTCCATCTTAATGATACTGAAAAAACAGAAAAACCAATTGATGAGGTCATACCAAAAATCAATCCTACCAAAGAATTTTTTTCGGTGTTTCCTAAAGCAATAATTATAATTCCAACTGTTGCAATCCCGATTGCAACCCAAACATTTAAAGATATTTTTTCATTTAAAAATAAAAAACCCAATAGCGCTGTAAAGAAAGGCATTGCAGCAAGACAAAGTAATGTTATAGCAGCGGTAGTATTGGTAATAGAGTAAATAAATGTAATCATTGCTACACCTAATCCACACCCTCCAATTAGTCCTGAAACACCAACTTTAAGATAATTTTTAAGGAAATTTTTTCCCTCTTCAAAATATAAATATAAATTTAGGACAATAAAAATTGTTAGTCCTCTTGCAAATATATATTGCCACGGAACTTGACCAGGTTGATCCATATAGCGAACTACCAGAGGTCCAAGAGACCATAATAATCCTGCAAAAAGGACTACTGGAATTGCAAATTTTTCATTTTTTAATTCGAACATTAATCGATGTTTAATAGTAATATTTTTGTTCTACAATAAAAATTAGCTCTATTAAGAGATCATATTAGGTCCAATTGGAGAATAGCACTCAATTAGCTCTCCTTTTCTAAATTTTGCTTTCCCATCTTTAAATAGACCCCAGACATTAGATTCTACAAAAGATTTTACCCTAAAAGATTCTTGACCTTTAAGAACTTGAATTTCTAATATTCCATTATTAGTTGAAGTAAGTTTGGCTTTTAAAAATTTGGTGAGATTCCTTTTTTTAGAATAATTATCTTTTAATTTTGCCATAAATGGTTTTTCATTTCGAACACCAAGGATATTCAGGAGATATGGATAAACAAAAAATCTAAAACAAGCTGAAGAGGAAATAGGGTTACCAGGTAAACCAAATATCACTTTTTCTATTTTTTTAAGTTTAGCGAATAAAATTGGTTTTCCAGGTCTAATAAAAACTCCTTTAAAAAAATTTGACAAATTAAATTTTTTAATTATCAAAGGTACAAAATCGTGCTTTCCCGCAGATACAGCTCCAGATGTGATTATGATATTAATTTTTGATTTAATATTTTTGTGTATTTTTTTTTCAAAAAATTTTTCATCTTTGTCTCTTAAAATTCCACCATCTATAAAATTAAATAAAAAATTATTAGATAAAGATTTAATATAATGACTGTTTGAATTTCTAACTTTCCAATTATGAATTTTAATATTATTTGAAATTTCATTTCCTGTAGAAAAAAATAGAATATTAGGTTTTTTTTTAACTTTAATATTCTTAATACCTAATGTTTTAAATGCCATGACCTGAGAAGCCTGAATGATTGTTCCTTTTTTAATTATTAAGTCTTTTTTTTTATAATCAGAGCCAACATATCTAATATGTTGGTTTTTTTTAATTTTCTTACTTATGGTGATGTATTTTTTAACTTTATTGTTTGGGTAGAAAATAATTTTTTCTATAGGAACAACAGTATCAAAAAATTTAGGTATAAGTGCACCTGTCATAACTTCAACTGCATCAAACTTTTTTACTTTACTTAATTTAGGATTATCACCTGCAGATATAGTTTTTAAAATTTTGAAATTTTGTGTATTATTTTTATTAAGGTTTTTTGTTTCTTTAGAATTAATAGCAAAACCATCAAACGCGGCGTTAGTGCCAGCTGGGTAGTTTACTGGGCTATAAATATCTGATGCATTTATTCTATTTAGTGATTTTGATGATTCAATTAATTCACTTTTAATCTTTATTTTTGACTTTATCAAAATTTTTTTTGCTTTTGTGTATCTGATCATTTTAATTTTCTTTTAATATTTCTTTTGCTTTTTCAAAATCTTCTCTAGTATTTATATTAAAGAAAGGATCAAATTTTTTTATTGCTATATCAATAGTTTTTACTCCTATTTTATTTGCCCATTCTTCAACTTTCCTAAAATTGTTATTAACTAAATCATTTTCTAATGTTTCTAATAAACTAATTGACCATAAACCAAAAATATTGTGTCTCTTGTTGTTTGATTTTATAAAATATAACAAACTTTTATTAGTTCTAATTCTTTTTTTATATTCTTCAATAATTGATGTTTTAAAAAAAGGCGTGTCTGATGGAAATGTTGCAATCCATTTGTATGTTTTTTGATTTTCTTTAACCCATTTCATTGAACTAAGAACTCCTACTAATGGACCAAGATCTTTAAAACAATCACTGATTATTGTTAATTTTTTTGTATTTTTTATTTCTAGTTTTTGATTCGATACAACTAATATTTCTTCAAATTTATTGTCAATTTTAGATAAAACATGCTCCAATAATGTTTTGTCTCCAAGTTTTATATGGTTTTTATCTTCACCAAATCTTCTGGATTTTCCACCTGCTAGGACAACTGCTAAAATATTGTTTTTTTCCATGAATCAAAATATAAAACATTAATCTTTTAATTAAAGAATTATAATGGATTTAAAAATTTTAGAAATTGCATCAAATACAGAAAATCACAAGGTGATTAAAAATCATACCCATCAATCAAAGAACAAAAACCCTTTATGTGGTGATGAAATGGAAATTAGTTTAGTAGTTAAAAATAATATAGTTCAAGATATTGGATATCAATGCAAATCTTGTGTTTATTGCCAAGCTTCAGTAAGTTTGCTTTCAAAGTGGGTTATACAAGCACCAATAAAAAAAATTTCTGATTTTGTATCAAGGGCTGACTTTTTCTTTGATGAAAATTTTGATCAATTAAAAAAGATCAATATAAAAGATTTAAAAGATTTTAAAAAAATAATGAATTCAAAAAACATTTCTAGAAAAGAATGTTTATTGCTTCCTTTTAAAACTCTTTCAAAAGCTTTAAGATTTTAAAACAATACTTATAATAATGATAAAAAATATGATAAATACAATAAAAGAGAACTTTAACAGAGCTTTTTATGCTTTAATATTTTCAATAATTACAATTGGTACTCTTTCATTCTTAAGTTTTGAGACTCCTTATGGATTATTTCTAGCTGGATCATTTGGGTCATCTATGGTTTTACTTTTTGGATATCCAGAAAGTCCTTTTGCTCAACCTAAAAATGTTTTCTTTGGACACTTAGCAACATCTGTAGTTGGTGTTTTGATTTTAAAGTTTCTTCCAGTAGATCAATTCTTGCAAATAGCTATTGCTGTAGGACTTGGTATTTTTGTAATGATACTGCTTGGTGTGACTCACCCACCTGCAGGAGGAAATCCTATTATTATAATACTTGGTGTAGTTTCTTATGATTTTTTATTAAATCCAATTATTTTTGGCTCAATAATAATAATTGTTTATGCAATTATTATAAATCGTTTCATTTTAAAAAAAAAATACCCCCTTTCTTAAATATGGATGAAAATATAAAAAAAGAATTACAATCTGCTACTTTTGAAAGACTACTTAAACATTTAAATGATAGAAAAGATGTTCAAAATATTGATATTATGAACCTTGCTGGATTTTGCAGAAACTGTTTATCAAGATGGTATAAAGAAGAAGCAGAAAAAAAAAATATTCAAATATCGGATCTTGATGCGCGTAAACATATTTATGGTATGCCATATCAAGAATGGAAAAAAAAATTTCAAAAATGAGTTTATTTTAATTGTAATTATATAATTTTTTTTAAGTCTTCAAATTCAATAATATTCATATATTCTTTATGATTATAAAAATATTCTTCAAATTTAAGTTTATAAAAATCTTTTATATTAAGATTTAAAATATTTCTATTTCTTCTATTAAAAATTACACCTATGCCAAAATCAGCATAGCAAGTATAAGTGTCTATATTTTCTTTAACTCTACATTCAACTATTGCCTTCCAAACATCTCCATTCCATGTGATTTGACACCTTGGAACTGCTTGTTCAAAATGATTATTAGGTAAACAATCATGAAGTAAAATTATTCCATTTGGTTTTAGTATCTTAAGTGAGTTTTGAATGTCTTTTTTAACTTGAGAGTAATGATGAAGGCCGTCTATAAAGATGCAATCAAATGTATCTCTATTATCTTTAAAAAATTCGTCACTAGTTTTTCTTATTGTTCCTCCTGAGACAGGATCAACACCAACTTTTTTTTTACATTTTACTTGTTGAAATAGCTCATCATGAAAAGTTCCTATTTCTAGATATGCTTCATATTTTTTAGCATTTATTATTTCTTGAACTAAAAATTGTCTGGTAGGTTTATTTGAAAAATTAAATCCAATATCTCCTAAATTTTTATCTCTAAATTTTTTCTCTATAAAGTAGTTTAGTTTTAAAACGTTTCTACTTCCTTGTAGACGAATGTATTTTTTTTTAAAAAAATTAAGCATTACCATTAATATATCATTTTTCTTTTAGTCTTGGAAATAATTCTACAAAATTACAAGGTTTATGATTTATATCTAGTTGATGTTTTAATATTCCATCCCAAGCATCTGTTACCCCTCCAGAGGAACCTGGTAAAGCAAAAACGTATTTACCGTTAGCAAGCACAGCACATGCTCTTGATTGAATGGCAGAAGTGCCAACTGTTTTCAAACTTATTGTTCTAAAAACTTCTCCAAAGCCAGGTATATGTTTGTCTGCAATTTCATTGACTGCCTCTGGAGTTATGTCTCTTCCGGTTAAACCTGTTCCTCCTGTAGTGATAATAACGTCAATTTCCTCTTTATTAATCCAATCTTTTAAAATTTTGATAATTTCATCTTTATTATCCTTGCAAATTTTTCTATCCACCAATTTATGATTAGCTTCTTTTATCCTATTAACCAAAATTGCTCCCGACTTATCGTTATCTAAAGTTCTGGTATCTGTAACAGTTAAAAGTGCTATATTTACAATCATAAATTTAATTTAATTATAATGTTTATATTATCATTTTTATTTTTTCTAACAGCAATATTATATTCTAGTGTTGGCTTTGGTGGTGGGTCTACTTATCTGGCTCTACTGTTGATTTGGGGTATCCCTTATCAAATTTTTCCAGTAATTGCTCTTTGCTGTAATATTATAGTCGTTTCTGGAAATTGTTTTAATTATATTAAAGCAGGCAATATCAACTTTAAACTATTAACACCCTACCTTACTTCATCTATACCTCTTACATTTATTGGAGGTACTTTATCAATAAGTAAAAGTTTTTTTGAAATTCTGTTATTTTTGGTATTAATTGTTGCTGGGATTTTATTACTTTTTAATTTTAGGTCGTTTGATGATACCGATCAATCCCATAGGAAAATTCCAAATATCTTTGCTTTTTTAATAGGTGGTTCAATCGGATTTATATCTGGTATAGTTGGTATTGGTGGGGGTATTTTCTTAAGTCCAATATTATTATTAATAAAAGCCGGTAAAGCAAAACATATAGCCACAGCCGCATCATTATTCATCTTGATCAATTCTATAGCTGGTGTTTTTGGGCAATTTACAAAACATACAATTTTTTATGAAATTCAAAGTTATTGGTTATTATTTTTGTCTGTATTAATAGGAGGACAAATAGGTAATTTTCTTAATATCAAATTTTTTCCTGCAAGAATTTTAGCATTAGTTACATCTACTTTAGTAATTTTTGTCTCAATAAGAATGGGATTGAAGTTATTTATTTAATATATATATAACATTATGCATGAAAACATTTAGAGCATTTGGACCAACTCTTGGAAAAGGCAAATTATCAAAAAAAATCTTAAAGGTAATTAATAATCATGTTGATAAAACAGTGATTTCAAAAAAAAATGATTATAGTTCAAAATTAGTTAGTCAAATCAAAGATGAGGTAAAATTAAATGATGCCTTTATCAAAAAAAACTTATCTAAAGAATTAATTAAAAACATTAAAAAATATCTACAGGTATCAGGTGTTCCAAAGATTAAGGAAGTTAAGATAATTAAGCTTTGGGTAGTAAGACAGTTCAAAAATGAATATAACCCCATCCATTATCATAATGGGCAACTTTCAGGTGTTGGTTACCTCAAGATACCAAAAAATATGAATCAAAATAAAGTTGTAAAAAACAAGAAAGTTAAAACAAATGGGACTATTGACTTTATAAACGGTCAAAAAAACTTTTTAAGCAAAAGTATTTATAATTTAAACCCAAAAATAGGAGATTTACTAATTTTCCCAAATTATTTGATGCATGCAGCATATCCATTCAATGTAGATGGTGAAAGAAGATCATTTTCTTTTAATGCTAAAATTATATTTAAAAATTAATTTGTATTATTTTTTAAAAGTTATATAGTTTTATTGCCGATTTGATCCGTATTGCAGGCTTTAATTGCTAAAATGGAAATCATTAAAAAAGTTGGTAAAGGTAGTTGAACTATATTGTGCACCTAGCATATGGCTAAAGCACTAAAAAAGTGAGGTACAAAAAATGAACTTGGATTTTTTCAAACAAACGAGGATTTTAGATGGAGGAATGGGTCAAGAATTACTAGCAAGAGGAATGAAGCCAAATGGAACCCTTTGGAGTGCAAATGCATTACTTAAAGATGAGTATCATCAGCTATTACTTGATACACATTTAGACTTTATCAAATCAGGTGCAGAAATAATTGTTACAACAACATTTACAACTAGAAGGTTACGATTAAGAGATAATAAAATTGAAGACAAGTTTGAATATTTAAACACAAAAGCAGGTGAGATTGCAAAAAAAGCTAAAGATTTAAATCCACATATATTAGTGGCTGGAGGTCTCCCGCCTCAATATTTAACCTATGAGGAAGACACAAGGCCAGACGAAGAAATTAAGGAAAATTTTAATGAACAAGCAAGGTTGTTAAATCCTTTTGTAGATTTTTTTTATTTTGACGTGTTAAGCAGTGTCAAAGAGTTTAAACTGGCAATTGATGCTGTTAAAAGTTTTGGAAAACCCTACCTAATTGGCGCACATATTTCAGAAGGTGTTAATCTTCCTAGTGGTGAAAAAATTTCTGAAATTATATTAAATATTAACCATGAAAATTTACTTGGTTTAATTCTGTCTTGTGTATCACCAGAAAACTATGCTTTAAATCTTAATGAGATTAAAAATTTAGGTGTTCCATTTGGATTCAAGCTTAATGGTTTTAAAACTACAAATCCTGATGAGGGTTATACCAACAATTATAACAAAAGTAAGACTGGAAACCCAAATGAATTTTTAGGTAAGAGAGAGGACTTAACACCAGAAAATTTAGGTTCAATTATTAAAAAATTTAAAGACGCTGGAGCTACTATTTTAGGGGGATGTTGTGAAACAAGACCTGCTCATATAAGGGAAATGTCTAAACTTAAATAAACTATTTATTGCCTGCTTTTTTTACAAAATAAAGACCAACTAAAACAGCAAACAATGAAACTATTATTTTAGTAGTAATAATTTCTTTTAAAAATATATAGCTTAAAATTATTCCAAATATAGGTATTAAATAAGATACTTGTGATTGAAAAATTAAACCATTATTTTTTAAGATTCTAAATCTAAGTAACCACGCAAATCCTGTTGATATTAAACCTAAATAAATAACTGAGATAGACGACTCTATTGATGGAATTGAACTCCATGGTTTTTCTATTATCACAACTAATGGTATTAATATAATAATTGCCCAGATTAATATTGATCCAGTTACATTTTCATTTTTTTTCTTACTAATTTTTAATGTTAGTACTCCACCAATAACATAACAAGTTGAGCCAAGTAAAATTAATAATGCAGAAAAAAAATTATTTTCATTTATTAAAAAATTATCTGAAAACAAATAAACTATTCCCGAAAAACCAATTAATATACCAAATGTTTTTATAAAATTAAATTTTTCATTTTTAGTGAAAAAATGACCCAGTATTGTTGAACTTAAAGGTGTGGTTGACATTAATATTGCAGCCAGATTACTTTGAACAAATTTAACTCCATAAGCTATTAAAAAAAATGGTGCTACAAGATTTATAAACCCTATTAATGCAAACCAATACCAATCTTTTGAAAATGCTTCTATCTTAATTTTTTTATAGGCACATAACAGTAAAACAGGTATTGATCCAAAAAAAACTCTTAAAAATGCAATTGTAACTGGGCCAAAAGAATCTGTTGCAATTTTAATATTAAAAAAAGCTGAAGCCCATATTAATGCTAAAATTACTAATAGGAAATAATCAATTAATTTTGGCTCTTTCACTCTACTATATCTTCAATTTTTCCATTAGTTATTTTTTTAATACTATCGTAGTTTATTTTAAAAATACAATTAGGGTGTCCCGCGGCAGCATAGAGATCAATAAATCTATTTAATGAATTGTCTATTAAAATTTCTACTTTATTTAAGTGACCGACGGGTGAAACACCACCTATAGTGTATCCAGTTTGGGTTTTAACCTCATCCGCAGAAGCCATTGAAATGTTTTTTATATCTTTTATATTTCTTAATTTATTTAAAGAACACCTCTTATCTCCAGCGACTAAACATAGAATAAAACTTTTTTCTACCTTGAAAAGTAAACTTTTAACTATTGCACCAACATCACAATTTAAAGCTGAAGCTGCTTCCTGTGCCGTTCTTGCTGAATCTACCAAAACAATAACTTCCAAAGATTGATCAAATTTTTTTAAAAAATTTTCTACTCTTTTGACTGGTTCTTTATCTAATAAACTCATTTTTCAACTAACAATTGATTGCTAATTTAGCAAATAATGATGTAATTCATATGTTAAAAACGCATAGGTGATATTTGTTAATCAAGCAATATTTATCAATGTTTTTTTGATAATAATTAGTGATAAAATTTATTTAGGAGAAATAATGAGCGCTAGCAATGTACTAAAATTTATTAATGATAAAGAAGCTGAGTTTGTTGATTTAAGGTTTACTGATCCTAGAGGCAAACTTCAACATTTAACTATGGACTCTACAATTGTGGATGAAGAAATGTTAAACGATGGTGTATTTTTTGATGGTTCTTCTATCGCTGGTTGGAAAGCAATTAATGAGTCAGATATGATTTTAAAACCAGATACGTCAAGAATGATTATGGACCCCTTTACTTCACACAATACTGTTATTCTTTTTTGTGACATTCTAGATGCTATTAAAAAATCTTCATATGAAAGAGACCCTAGAGGGACTGCCAAAAAAGCAGAAGAGTATTTAAAAAAATCTGGTGTTGGAGATAAAGCATTCTTTGGTCCAGAGCCTGAATTTTTTGTTTTTGATGATGTTAGAATTAATAATGATCCGAATAATACAGGTTTTAAAATTGACAGTAAAGAAGGTCCTTATAATTCAGGCACCGAGTATGCTAATGGAAATATGGGTCATAGACCTCCTGTAAAAGGTGGATATTTTCCAGTTCCTCCCGTTGATAGCGAACAAGACATGAGAAGTGAATATTTAAAAAGCTTAAAAGAAGTTGGTATTAAAGTTGAAAAACACCATCATGAAGTTGCACCAAGCCAACATGAGCTTGGAATGTATTTTGGAACTTTGGTTGATCAAGCTGATAATGTTCAATTATATAAATATGTAGTACAAATGGTAACACATTCATTTGGAAAAACTGCTACGTTCATGCCTAAACCTGTTGCAGGTGATAATGGTTCTGGAATGCATATTCACCAATCCATTTGGAAAGGCAAAACTCCTGTTTTTTCAGGTGATGTTTATGCTGGTTTATCTGAGACAGCATTACACTACATTGGTGGAATTTTAAAACATGCTAAAGCCATTAATGCTTTTGCTAACTCAACAACAAACAGTTACAAAAGATTAATTCCAGGTTTTGAAGCACCAGTTCTACTTGCTTATTCAGCGAGGAATAGATCAGCTTCATGTCGAATACCAATTACTCTAAGCAAAAGTGGTGCAAGATGTGAAATAAGGTTTCCAGATGCCTCTGGAAACCCATATTTAACTTTTGCTGCAATGCTTATGGCTGGACTTGATGGAATTAAAAATAAAATTCATCCAGGTGCGTCTTTTGATAAAGATTTGTATGATTTACCACCCGAAGAAGTTAATGCTATTCCCACAGTTTGTGGCTCTCTAAGAGAAGCTATGGAAAGTTTAGATAAAGATAGAGAGTTTTTAACTCAAGATGATGTATTTACTGATGATCAAATTGATGCTTACATTGCACTTAAGTTTGAGGAAATTCATAAGTTTGAACATGCACCTCATCCAGTTGAGTTTGAGATGTATTACAGTAGTTAGTAGTTAATTACTGTCTAGTTGTTGCAATTGTATCTTTGTTAACACCTTTTTTAACAACGTAATCCTGTGTGCCGTTTGCACCAGTCTCTACTTCTTTACGGAGGTCTTTGAAGAAAACTCTTTCTTTTAAAGAATCTTTAAGGTTTTTAACAAGATTTTTAAATTCAAATTTGTTCATAACTAAATTATACTGTAGTTATGCGTTTATTGCAATACTGATATGCAGATAATAGGATAATAAGACTTACTCTATTTTAAAGGACTCTCCGCAGCCACAACGCTCAGATTCATTGGGATTATTGAATACAAAAGATGAGGAGAAATCCTCTTTTTTGTAATCCATCTCAGTTCCAAGTAAATACATTACTGCAGATGCATCCACAAAGACCTTTACACCTTTATCCTCAATAACCTCGTCATTTGGATTAATACCTTTGGCATACTCCATAACATAAGACATTCCAGCACAACCACCAGATTTAACGGCTACTCTTACGCCAACTGCATCAGATTCTATTCCTGACATAATTTCTTTGATACGGCTCGCGGCATTGTCACTTAATTTAATTATAGGGTTCATTATAAATTTAACTCCAATTTAGCAGCTTCTGACATCATTGATTTTTCCCAAGGTGGTTCAAAGACCAAGTCAAGATCAACTTCTTCAATGCCCTCAACTTGCATGGCACTGTCTTTAACTTCTTTAGGCAAACTTTCAGCAACTGGACAATTAGGTGTGGTTAAAGTCATAATAATTTTAGCTTTAGTCTCTTTTACCTTAACATCATAAATTAAACCTAGCTCATAAATATTAACTGGTATCTCAGGGTCATAAATTTTCCTAATTTCAGCTATTACTTTTTCTTTTAAATCCATAATTCAATCTAGTTTTTCAGTATTAATCTCTTCATGAGAATTGTCAATTGCAGAAATTAAAGTGTGCCATGATAAAGTAGCACATTTTACTCTCATTGGATATTGTTTTACTCCAGATAAGCACATTAATTTAGTTTTTTCATCCTCTTTTAAGTTTTCTGAATTTAACTTGGGGTTTTCTTTTATCATTCCTAAAAAATCTTCCACAATTTCTTTAGCTTCATGTTCATTCTTACCTTTAATTAAGTCTGTCATAATTGATGCTGATGCCATTGAGATAGCGCAACCACTACCTTCAAAAGAAATGTCCTCTACTATTCTTTGTCCATTAAGTTTTAAATAAACATGAACATTATCGCCACATAAAGGGTTGTGTCCTTTGGCATCTTTATTAAAATTATCTGTCTTACCAAGGTTTCTTGGATTTTTACCATGTTCAAGTATTATTTCTTGGTATAATTCTTTTAAGTTCATTTTAAGTTAAATATTTTTTTACAATTATTTATTGCATCGTTAAGTTTATCTAAATCATCTCTTGTATTATAAACTCCAACAGATGCTCTTGAGCTTGCAGGTATATTTAATTTATCATGTAGAATTTGACAACAATGATGGCCTGCTCTTATTGCAACTCCATCTTCATCTAAAATAGTTGCTACATCATGTGGGTGGATACCCTGAATAGTGAAAGATAAAACACCACCTTTATTTTTCGGATTACCAATTAATTTAACTGAGTTATTTTTTTGTAACAGTTCCTGTCCATATTCAACTAAATCAGCTTCATGTTTCACCACATTATCTATGCCAATTCTTTCCAAAAATTTAATAGATTGATCAAACGCAATAACTTGAGCAGTAGCCATAGTTCCTGCTTCAAATTTATTAGGTAAATCACCGTAAGAAATTTTATCTTTTTTAACTTCATTGATCATTCCACCACCACCCTGATATGGTGGCAACTCTTCTAGCCATTTTTTTTTACCATATAAAACACCTAAACCAGTTGGGCCATACATTTTGTGACAAGAAATTGCATAAAAATCACAATCAAGATCTTGCATATCTAACCTTAAATGAGGAGCACCCTGACAACCATCAACTACAACGATTATTCCTTTTGAGTGAGCAAGCTGTGTTATTTCTTTAATTGGCAAAATAGCACCCGTAACATTTGATAAATGTGTAATTGAAATTATCTTGGTCCTAGAAGTAATTTTTTTTTCAATCTCTTCTAGGATAACTTCACCATCATCATTGATTTCAGCGAAATTAATTTTTATGTTTTTTGACTTTCTCAGAAAATGCCATGGTACATAATTAGAATGGTGTTCCAATTCAGTGATAAGCACTTCATCC
>Ga0209631_10004324_pt1 | contig 15774 bp, 14 predicted proteins | sample COG_08_FD_184752 | JGI IMG/M metagenome (GOLD analysis project Ga0209631, IMG submission 184752) | Pelagic Microbial community sample from North Sea - COGITO 998_met_08 (SPAdes) (version 2) | ecosystem: Environmental > Aquatic > Marine > Neritic zone/Coastal water | place: Helgoland, sampling...
CCAGATTTAACAATAAGCAGCGTAACAAAATTTATTAAAGACAAATCAAAAAATAGAACAAAATGGTACTATACTGGCGAGGCTTACCGTAAATCTAACACAAGATCTAATTCAGTTATAAAGAGACAAACCGGTTTTGAGATCTACGCGTCAAATAATGAAAATAAAGATGATGAAGAGATTGTAAAAACTTCAATAAAGATTTTTAAAAAAACAAACTTTAAAAAAGCTCAATTAAATATTGGAAATATTGAAATATTTTATGCTTTGGTAAATAAATTGGATATGCCGATTAGATGGAAAGAAAGAATAAAGCGTCACTTTAGTAGAGAGGCTTACCTAAATAAACTCTTAAAAAAACTATCTACTAATTCTGATATTAATTTTGAGATAGTAAAACAAGACAAAAAAAGAGCAGAAAAATTAAGAAAAGAAAATCCTAAAAAACTTTTTTCAGGAAGATCTTTGAAAGAAATTTTAGATAGATTTGATATTAAAAATTATTCAGATCCTAGAGTAAATTCTAATAAAAAAAATGTCAAAATAATTAGAGATTATTTTAAGATATCTTGTTCCATTGAAAAAGCTCCTGTAATTCTTAATAATTTTTTTAAGAAAAATAATTTAAATATAATTATTAGCCCGAATTACTTTCCGATAAAAAAAAATAATTTTAAAAATGTTAAAATATTATTTACAACTAATATAGGAAGGAATGTTCCATACTATTCAAATATGGTTTTTAATATTCAAGTAAAAATTAAAAGTAAAATACAAAATTTAATATCAGGCGGGCGTTATAACGGATTAGTTAAAAATTTAGGTTATACAAAAAGTGTTCCTGCAGTTGGAGCAGCAATTGATTTAAACTTATTATGAAAAAAGATATTATAAACATAAGTATAGTTAATAAAGGAAGACTTAAAATTGAGTCTGAAAATATTTTTAAAAAAGCAAAACTTAAAATATTAACTAAAAGTGATAGATCTTTAATAGCGTCTATTAAAGGTTATCCTTCAATAAGAATAATTTATCAAAATGCTTCAGAAATTATTCAAGCCCTGGGAACAGGTACATGCGAAATTGGAATCAGTGGTAAAGACCTATGGAGAGAGAGTGAAGCAAGTATTCAGTCTAAAATTTCTTTAATTAAACAATACGAATGGGGAAAATCAGATCTTGTTGTCGCTGTGAGTAAAAGTTGGTTAGATTGTGTAAACCCTACAGATTTGGAGGAAATTTCATATGAGTTTTTTAATAAAAAAAAAAGACTTATGAGGTGTGCCACAAAATTTAAAAATTTAACAAATGAATGGATGAGTTCTAGAGGGATTACTCAATATGATTTGGTAACATCATTAGGAGCAACTGAGAATTCAGTAGAAATATCAAAAGCAGATTTTATTACTGATTTAAGTTCGAGTGGCGAAACGCTCCGTCAAAATAATTTAAAAGTAATAGATGATGGAATTATTCTTAAATCATCAGCATGCCTTTTTGCATCAAAAAATTCACTTAAAAATAAAGAAGTTAAAAAAATATTAAAGTTACTTATTAAAAATTGAGTCTTTGATATAAATGAAAATAATTTTAAGAATGTCTATGTTTCTTAATATTGCATAAGCAAAAATAATTAAACTAAAAATAAACAAGATTTTTAAAATTAATAATATTTCCATAAAAGTAGTTTTAAGGAAAAAAACATATTTATCAATAAAAGAGTTGATTCTTGTTTATTTCTTTGGTTTTGATAAATTAATTTTATTGAAAATATAAAGTAATGAAAGACAAAAACTTTAATAGAAATCCAGAAGGAAACAATCAGTATGAATTAAGGTCAGATACAGAAATTCAAAAAATTATTGATAGTCACCCTAATTGGACGAAAGCTGACTTTATTGGTAGAGGCAAATTAAACTTAAATGGAAAAAATGCACTATTAACAAGAACTGAAACAGAGAGAAAAAATTTAGTTTTTGGACATGTTGGAAAACGCAAAAAACCACTAAAAGATATTTATAAACTTTCAACTAAAGAAAATATTAGAAAATTTGAAAATAACAAAATTGATGAAGATAAATTCAGAAAAAATGCTTTGAACAAAAGTTACAATGATAAAATGAGCCAATCTGAAAAAATAAAGAGAGGAAAACTTTTACGAAAAAATTTAACAGCTGAGCAAAAAGAAGCAATTAGAGAAAATAAAAAAAAGTACATAAAAAATTTATCAGGCAGTGCGTTAAATAAATATAAAAAACAATCAAGACAAAGAGAAATAAAGAGATGGGCCACTATGTCTGAGGCTGAAAAAGAGATTAAGAGAGAAAATGATAAAGAATATCAAGTAAGAGAGCAAAAGAGTCAAAAGAGATGGGCCACTATGTCTGAGGCTGAAAAAGAGATTAAGAGAAAAAAAGAAAGAGAAAGATATAAAAAAAATAAATTTTTAAAAATGAAAAATTAGCTCAGTTGGTAGGGCACCAGACTGAAAATCTTCGTTAATAATAAATTAGCTCAGTTGGTAGGGCAGTACACTATTCAAAAAGGGCCCTGTAGCTCAGAAAAAATTGGCTTAGTGAACTTTGAGTAAGTTAGATATTAGCTTTAGTTCTAATTATATTGTTGATTGCTTCTGTACTTTTAATAATTGGTTTTTGGTTTGTAGTAATAATTTTAAGTTTTTGTTGTAATTTTTCTTTAGTTCTTATTAAAATTAAATATTTACAGCCTGGATCTTTAATTTTTTGTTCTTGAATCTCAATTTCTAATTTTTCAGCTTTAATTATGCTCATTGTAATTTTTATGATGCTTTTCCAAAAAAGAGTTTCATCTCTTCTAGATATTTATCAAAGCTATCAAGTTGCTTCATTTTTTCATGATCTTCATTTTTTTCAGCTATTACTCTTAAGGTATCTAATCTAGCTTGTTGTGTAGGTATTTTAGTGAACGGGCTTGGCTTATCTGACATATCAAGAATATTTGTAGCTATTCTTTTTTTAATTCTTTTATAGTCTCTCTTGCTTAAAATTTCACAAAATTTATCTTCATTACCATCGTTATCATCGAATAATTTCATTTCTGCTAAAATTTTAACATCGTCTCTTTTAAAAAGATTAAAAATTCTTTTCTTTTCTTGAGAGGTATTATCTTGATTAAATTGAGTCATTAAATTTCGTTCTTCATTGGATGGATTTAATGAGTAAATTTTTTCTTCAGGCTGAAGTTCTTCTTGATTAAATTCTTGTTTTTCAGAATATTGTTCTTCAATAATGTCTCTTATTCTTGATGAAAGTTCATCTTTATGTTTTTTTAATAAATTATATCTTTTCTTTAGTTCACTCATTCCTAATGTTTTATAACTTTCATCTAGTAATGCCATTTCACTATCCATTATAAGAGGTGCACGATTACTTTTTAAAGTACGAAGCCATTTAGGGGATTCTTTTAGACTTTGTTTTAGTTCTTCTCTATCTAATTTTATAACCTCATCTGGATGTTTTCTTAAATCGTATAGATAATACCATCCAGGAAAAATAGTGTTACCTAAATGCATTCCACAATAAATCTTTGTTTTAAAAAAAGCTTCATGCCAACAAAATATTCCTTCTTGAATTTTTGGAAGTACATCAGCTTTTTTTCTTAATTCAATAGATGCATTAAAAACATCTGGAGCTTTTTCAAATAATCTTTTAGCAAGGTCCTTAGTGGCGATAGTATCATATAGCGAGTCATGTGCTCCTTCCGTATGGATATTATTTGCAGCTAGCATTGATTGTAATTTGAATGAAGTGTTGCCCTTTGCATTAAGTTCATAATTCAGTGCACCCGGTGCAAAGACACTTGCAGCTCTGATAGCTGGTAAAAGATCAAACTGCTGTTTATTTGTAATGTAGGGCCATTTAAGATTAATAAACAAAGTATTTTGCAGTAAAATGTTATCGTAATTCATTGAATTATAGCCCACGAAAACAGTGCCATGATCTGCTAATATTTTAAATCTTCTTTCCCATTCATCCACTAGCTGACCATTTGAAAGAGCCTCTTTATTAATAACTTCTATGGGAATATTGTGGGCTAACATGGCATCTATTTCAAAAACACGAGATCTTTTAAATCTTGAATTAATTTTCCATTGGGCGGGAACTCCACCTATGGAAACTTTCTTAAAATTCTCATCAACAGTTACTGCCGCAATAGAAAGACAGGTTGCTTTTCCTGCTGCACCAGCATCTGATTCACAATCGAAGTAAGTAAATATTTTTTTTTTCATAATTTTTTTCTAAGCTAATTTTTTTTCTTCTTTTTCTTTAATAAATTTAATTTCATCTTCATCTTTAAACAATTTTACTTCTTTTTCAGGTGGACTCAGTTTATTTAACAAACTATCGACAAAAGCTTTTATTATTTCCGTATTACCATACTTTTGAACCAATTCATCTATTTCATATAATTTCATTTTTTTTCCTTTATTAGCTAATTTTCTCATAGCTAGTAGTTGCTCTTCTTGTTGTTTAAAAAAATCTGAAGTTTCAATATATTCACCTAATCTTCCTTGTTGTTCTTTATTAATATACTCTTTGTTTTCTTTATTAACTTTACCTATTAATTTTTGAATATCTTCATTTTTTAATCCATAATTTTTTGATAATTCTTTTTTCATTTCTTTTAAATTTTCGTTTGCCAACTCATTGGCTTCTTGCATTTTTATCATTTCTTCATTTGCTTCTTCAAACAAAGCTCTATTAGCTTCTTCTTTAATCAATTCGATCTCTATCTCTTTTAATTGTTCCTGCTCTTTATTTTCTTCATTACTTTTCTTTTTGCCAAAGAACCAGTCACTTTTTGTCTTTTTTTCAAATTCAAAATTAAATTTACCTGATTTCCATACTATCTCTCCACCAATAGTATTATTATTCTTTAATTGATTTACTTCTTTACGTCTTATTAAAAAAGCTCCTTTATTAATATGGTCCATCTTTATTTCTTTATAATCAGTTGGAGAATAAAAAGATGGAATCAATTTAGATCTTAAATTTTCACATATATAAAAAAAGTTATTTGTAGACTCCATTTGAATCTCAAAATCAGAATATTCATTAAGCATATTAATTTCTTCAATAGATAAAACTTTTTCTAATGTTTTTTGATATTTTGGTGATGTGACTTTTTCTTCTGGATCTCCCAATAAAGCTCTTTCTAAATTCAAGATATTCTTTAAGCCTGTTCGTTCATAATCTAGACTTCTTAAAAAATCTTTGTAACCTTCAAATTTTTCTGGATAAATTTCTTGAATATAATTTTCTATTATTTCTTGGTCATTTTTTTCAAAAATTTCTCTATTAATATTGATAAGTGCTAGGGCGTGTCTTTGAAGAGCAGGGATTAATAATTTTTTATTGATATAAAGATTTTTTATTTTTTCATCATTTATTATCTCATCAAATCTTACATTTGATTTTTTTTGAGAATCTCTAACTAAAAAATGGTAAACACTTGATAAAAATCTATAAGAAAAATCTCTACTAAAACTTATTGGTGACCTGTAGATAAAATTCGTTAAAAAGGCATCATTCTCTCCCATATTTATTGAACACAATCTTTGAGAAATTCTAGATTTTTCAAGAATTAAAGATAATAATTCACCATTTCTTTGGCTTTCTTTGCCTTTTTTTTCTGTATTTGCTGTTTTTTTTTGTCGAATCATAAAATTTTATACTCTATATATATAAGTTAATTACAATATAACAAGTATAATATTGAATTATCTGCTGTAAAATGACAAAGAAAAGGGTTGACTTTAGTTTTTTACCTGATAAAACGTCGTTATGAGCAATACTAAAGACAAAAAATTAAAAAAAAACAAGTCTTCTTTGGGTTCGAAGGTTATTCCATTTAAGACAAAAACTTTAAAGCAACTAAAAGTTGAAACAAACCAAGATATTTTCGACAAGATGGATGTTTTTTCAAAAGAATTAATTCAAGCATTTAGAGACAAAACTAATCGAGAAGGGATTGATAGAGATATATCTTTATATCTATTTCATTACAGACTGATGCAAGAAATGATGTTTAAAATGAGCTACCCTGCATTCAAATATTACACCAGATCAGTTTCAAAACAATTATTAGATCAACATAAAGAATATATGTCATCATTAGATGAATGGACGACAGATAGTGATGGAATGGATGACTTCGGAAGAAGAAAAGAGGCAGATAAAAGTAAAACACTTAACTAAATGAAAGGGAAAAAAATGAGACACTTTGAATATAAAGATCTAGGAACAAATGCCCACAAATTTTGGGAAATAAACTTAGAAGCAAAAAAACTTGTTGTTACTTATGGACGAATTGGGATTAAAAATCCTGCTTCAAAAGTTTTTATGATTAATAAAAATGGAGGAAAAGATACTTTTACTTCAAAAGAAGCAGCTGAAAAATATTGTGAAAGAAAAATTAGAGAGAAAACATCGAAAGGATACAAAGAAAATTAAAATATGTCTATTTTAGAAACAGTCCTGATAATCGAGATAATGTTCATTATTCACCATATGATAAATGACTAATAGGAAAAAATATGAATAAAAACTTTAAGTATATTTTAGAGGAAAGATTACAATATATGCTGGTATGGCAGCGTGAATGTTTAGAATATTTTGAACATCAACAAATAAGTGAGAAAGCTAAACTTAAATATTATCAGGAAAGAAGAATAGAAAGTTTATTTTTTAAGATTTATTTTCTACCTTTAATTATTTTAAAATTTTTAAAGAAACAAAAACAAAAAAGAAGATACCTTAAAGGTTTAACAGAAATTGAAGTTATAAAAGAGGAGTTATATAAAATTAATAATATAAAGAAAATAGGAGGTAACAGTGGACAACACTAAAAAATTAAAAGATATCATTTTAGAATTAAAAGAAGTTAGCGAGGTAGAACATATTAAATCCATAGAGTCATCTGTTACAACCAGCTGGGGAGAGGAAGTTTGGGATCATGAAAAAATAAGTCGCGATATTTTACAAAACGCAAGAGATGGTGTTGTTTCAGCTAAAATGGATATAGATCAAATAAAAATTACAACAGATAACGACCAAATTAAAGTTTATGCACCAAATGAATATTCATTAGAAAAATTATATTATATAGGATCATCAAAGTCTGAACAAGAGAATCAAATCGGAGCTCATGGCGAAGGAGTTAAGAAGTGCTTATCAGATATGGCTAGAATGGGTATTTATAATCCAATAATTATTTCTGGTGATAAATGTCTGGTAGTTAGTGTTGGGCCAGAAGTTCCAGGCACAGACGGACTTAGAGCCCTGGTATATAATTATTTTAAAATTAATAAGCTAAAAGGAAATTATTTCATTATAAATACGCTAGATAAAAAACTTAAAAAAGCGTTTGAGTTTGGTCTTCGTAATTTCTTTTATAGTAACAATCCTTTAATTGGAGAAGTATTACACTCATACAATGATATTACTATTTACAAATCTACAACAAAAGATGGATTTGGTTTTTATAAAGGTCTTAAAAGAGTTGATATAAAAGGGATACCAGTCATTATTTCTATAGATAAATCTTACGCGGCCCTAGAAAAGAAAGTTAAGATCGACAGAGACCGTCAGGCATTTGATTCAAAATTACAAAGTACTTTTTACTCTATATTTGCAAGAAGCGGTTTTTATTATGCTGAAATGAAAAATAATCCTGCCATTAAATATATATTAAAATCTTCAAAGGAGATTTGGCCCAAAGGTCACCTTCTTTTAAGTGCAATAGCCTCAAGTACTTATGGAAGACTTAAAGATGATAAATCTTTAAAAGATTTATTTGGTAATGATTATATAAGTGAAAGTAAATTTACTTATTCTAGAGAAATAACTTATCACGATTGGTTTAGTACTCGTACTCAAAATTACATTAGAAATCGAGATAGCAAACAGAAGAAAAGTAATAAGATTATGCTTCCAAGTTATTTTAATAATTTTGGTGTATTGAGTTCATTAGAAAGCTTTATCAGGTCTAAGGCTAACGCTGAAAAAAGAATTAAAAATAAAAAAACAAAAGAACTTACTCCCAAGGAACAAAAAGCGATAAATTTTTGTTTTGAAGCTGCCAAAGGTGTTAGCCCATCTTTTGCAAAACTTTTTAATAATGAAGAAGATCAAGATGAGTCTTTATATAAATTAAATTTTAAAAAGATTTTTTGTAAAGAGCTATTGGGAGAAATTAAAAATAATTCTGATTATAATTCAAAAACAGTATATCTACATGCTGATTTATTTTCTCAAAGCTTTGGCAAAATATTTTCAACTTTTTTACATGAATTGAGTCATGCAACTGGCAATGGAGATGGTTCTAGAGAATTTTCAGATTGTTTAACATACTTGATATCAGCATGTATCGATAATAATGCTGTTGTCAGAAGGTATTCTAAACAATGGTCAAAATACAGTAATTAAGATATAAAGCTATTATGGTAGAGACACTAACAATATCAGTAATTGTATTAACTATAACTGTTTTGCTTTTAGTGGGTTATTTTTTTTATTATTCAAAAAAAACTAAGCCTGTGGATTTAGATAATCCTGAATTACTAAAACTTCAAAATAATAATGAAAAATTAATAGATAGGATTAATATTACTGAAAAATATTTAGAAGATCTAAAAAAAGATAAAGAACAATTAATCTTGGATAGAAAAAATGTTGAAGAATTTAAAGATCAAAGTAATGCAATTTTAACTGAACATAAAAACCAAGCTTCTATATTTAAAAATTTTCATGAAAAGTTAGTAGGTGATGCGAAATATCAGGGAAGATTTAATGAAAAAAAACTAAGAAGATTGCTCGAAAAAAATGGTCTAAGTGAAGATGATGGAGATTTTGAAGAAAGAAAGGGTCATACAATTACAGACCCTGTAACTGGAAACAAAAAAGTAGTTAATCCAGACTTTATATTGAATATTAAAGGCCCAGTTACAGACCATATAATTATAGATTGCAAAGTTTCTTTAAAGTCTTTTCAGGAGTTTTCTAATGCTAAAGACCAAGAAACAAGAGAATTTCACTTAAAGAAGCACATAGAGTCTGTTAAAACTCATATAGATCAACTTTCTACTAAAGATTATTTAAAGATTCATAACTTAAATTCATTTCAATATGTGGTTCTTTTTCTACCATTTGATAGTTGCTATTTAAGTATACTTGAAAAATCTGATGACATTTTAGATATATGTTTTGAAAAAAATATTATGTTGTCGGGACCAATAAGCATTATGAGTTTAATATCGACCATTACCTCAATTAAGAATCAAGAAAAACAAATATCAAAAATAGATTCAATGATCGGAAAAGGTGAAGATATTTATAATAAATTTAGCATTCTGAAAAAAAGCTTAAAAACATTAATATCAAGCCACAATACACACGCAAAATCTTTAACAGAAGTTGTTCATACATCGTATGGTTCTTCACAAGGTTTAGAGTCAAAGATAATAAAACTCAAAGATGATCATGGACTTAATACAGGACAGATAGGTAAAACTGAAGAAAAAGATAAAATGATAACATTTGTTGAAGATCCAGAAGAACTAAAAAAATCAAACTTTAAAAATTAAGGACACAAATGAGTAACAGAGATAGCAATCCATATGAATTAAAAACTAAAGAAGACAAAGGCTATTTTTATGAAGAAAAACCGAATGATTATTTAACATCTGATGAATTTATTTCTTATTTAAATAAAAAAAAAATTTTAATTGATAGAGCAGATAATTTACCTCGATTTGCTAATAATAATATTGGAATGGCAAAATTAAAAAGAGAAGGAAGAGATGGTTCAACACCAACAATTTATAAAATACCATCAGATTCTAAAATTAATGAAATCTTAGGAATAATGAAAAATAATAATAATTCTTTATTAGGACGAAAAATTTTAAAACAAAAAAAAGAAAAAATATTAGAAATTTTTGATAATGCTCCTAGTGCAGCAGAATATCAAAAAAAAATTGATGCGGCAGTAGGTAAAGAAGAAAAATCTAAGATTCGAAATGAAAAAAATAAAAAAAGTTTAACAAAGACAACTATTGCAAAAAAAGTTGAAGAAATTCTTGATGTAAGTTGTAATCGGAAATTAGTAAAATCAGTTTTAGAAACAAAAAGATCTTCCAAATTAGAAAAGTTGAATAAGATCGTTAATGCAAAAGATTAATTTAAAGAAGAAGTTTTTATCTCCTTCACAGTTGATAGGGTTCCTTAATTGTAATTATCATACAATACATAATTTAAGAGGCACTCCAAAAAAAGAAAAAACAATAAGTATTAAAGCTTTATTTAAAAGAGGTCTGAGTCATGAAAAAGATTATTTAAAAAAAATAAAAAAAAATAATAAGAATGTAGTTGAAATAAATCAATCACTATCAAATGAAGACCAAGAAAAGCAAACTCAGAAAGCAATTAAAAATGGTGCAGATTTAATTTACCAGGGATGTTTAATAGAAAATAATTGGATAGGAAAGCCAGACTTTTTAATAAAAAAGTTAAATGAAAAAGATGAACCTTATTATGAGGTGACTGATACAAAAATATCATCTCAAGTTAAAGTAGATCACCTCATGCAAGTAAACTCTTATGTTGATTTATTAACAAAATATCAAGATGGTGTTCTTGGAGATAAAACAAATATTGTTTTAAAAAACTTTAAAGAAAAATCTTTTTCTTTAAACGAAACGATGAATTATTTTTCTATTAATAAAGAAAAATATGAAAATTTTTTAAATAGTAAATCCATAGATAAAATTAAGCCTAATAAATGTAGTTATTGCCAATTTTGTGACTATCAAGATGCTTGTAAATCGGAATGGGAAAAAAAAGATAGCTTAAACTTGGTTGCTGGTATCCAAAGAATAGAAATTCAGGCACTAGAAGACAGTAAAATTTTAACCATGCATAAATTAGCAGGTTTCGATAAAAAAAAGAAAATAGAGGGTATAAAAGATTATAGGCTTACAAAAATAATTAAGCAGGCAGAGCTTCAAGTTTATAATAAAAAAACAGGTGAAAATAAATATGAATTATTTCCAGTTGAACCTCTTCGTGGCTTTAACAGATTACCTCAAAAAGGATCTTGTGATTTATTTTTTGATATAGAGGGTGCCCCCAGCTTTGTTTATGAAGATGGTTTACAATACTTATTTGGCTTGCATTATATTGAAAATGATAAAGCAAAGAGTAAATTTTTTTGGGCTCATGATCGTGAGGAAGAAAAACAATTAATAATAGATTTCTTAGACTTTGTTACAAATCATTTATCAAAATATCCAGATTCTTATATTTTTCACTATCACAATTATGAAGAAAGAGCCGTTAAAGATTTAACATCTTTTCATAAAGTAAAGATGAGAGAATTAGATAATTTATTGATAAAAGAAAAATTTGTTGACCTTTATAAATGTGTAAAAGAATCTATGCAGTGTTCTTCTGAAAGTTATTCATTAAAAGATATAGAAAAATTTTATGAATTTGAAAGATCTGGAGATGTTAAAACAGCATCAGAGTCAGTTGACTATTATGTAGAATATATAGAAACAAAAGATAAGAAAATTTTAGATAAGATTGAAAAATACAATGAAGAAGATGTTCAATCAACAATGTATCTAAGAAATTGGCTTTTAGATAAAGCAAGGCCTGACAATGTTGAATGGTTTACTCCAACAGAACAAAAAGAAAAAAATGAAGAAAGTGAAGATTGGGAACAAACTGCAAGAGAACTTGATGAAAAAATAGATAAATCTAAAATTGAAAGCGATTTAAAAAAATTACTCTCAAATATTCAAAATTATCATAGAAGAGAAAATCGCCCAGACTGGTGGGCCTTTAGAGAGAGAAGATATAAAAATACAGATGAATTAATAGATGATGCTGAATGTTTAGGTGGTTTAAATTTGATTGGTGAACCAGAGCCAATAAAACAAAGTTTATTATATAAATATAAATTTCCAGAACAAGAATATAAAATTAAAAAAGGTCAATTAGCTACTAATGCTCAGTGGGTTGATTTTGACAAAAAAAATGCTGGAGAGATAATTAGTATTGATGCTAAAAAAAGAATTTTAGAAATTAAAAAAGGTACTGGAATTGATAGAAAGACTGGGCTAGCTAAAGAAAATTTACCTAAATTATTAAATTTAGGGCCAGCAACGCCAACGCCACCAAATAAGCTAGAGTTTTCAATACAAGAGTTTATAAAAGAAACAATTTCTAGCAATAAGACTAACAAGTATTTAGCAATTTTAGATATTCTTAGAAAAGAAATTCCAAATATAAAGGGGTTAACAAAAGGTGAAAATTTAGTAAAAACGGATAATTTTGAAAAAGAAATACCATTAGTTATAGAAAACTTAGATAATTCATTTGTAGTTTTGCAAGGGCCTCCAGGTACCGGTAAGACGTTCACAATTGGATGTTCAGTCATTCATCTTCTAAAGAAGGGTAGAAAAATAGCAATAAGTGGAAATTCCCATAAAGTAATTATCAATTTATTAGAAGCTATAGAAAAAGAAGCTATTAAACAGAATTTTAAATTTAAAGGGCTTAAACAAAAAGGATCCTTAGAAGAGCATATTTTTGATGGAGAGTTTATAACCACTCAATATATAGATCATAAAGGTAAAAAAAGAGACAATGATGACAGAAATTTTATTAAAGCATTAAAAGAAAATAGTCATAATTTATTTGCAGGAACAAAATATCACTTAAGAAAGGAATTTTTTGATCAAGAAATAGATGTTTTGTTTATTGATGAAGCAAGCCAGGTATCCGTTGCAGATGTTGTGGCCATGGGTAAGTGTGCTAAAAATATTGTATTAGTTGGAGATCAACAACAATTAGCAATGCCCTCAAGAGCAGTACATCCTGGAAAAATTAACAAAAGTATCTTAGAGTTTTTAGTAGAAGATGATACTATATCACCTGATCGTGGAGTATTTTTAAATACTACAAGACGATTACATCCAAATATAAATAATTTTACTAGTAATAGTTTCTATGATGGAAGATTAAAATATCATCCAGATACAGAAAAAAGAAAAATAATTTTACCTAAATCAGAAAAAATCTTTAAAGATTCAGGAATATATTACTTACCTATGAATCATAAAAATAGATCACAATTATGTGAGGAAGAAGGTCAAGAAATAATTAAACTATATAATAAATTTTTAAAAGGAAAATTTATTGATGAAAAAGGTAAGGAGTCTAATATTGATATAGACTCTATTTTAGTTATAAGCCCTTACAATGTTCAGGTAAATTATTTAAAAGAAATATTACCTAAAGGTGCCAATGTTGGAACTGTTGATTCTTTTCAGGGGCAGCAAAGACCGATTTCAATTTTATCAATGACCACAAGTGATCCCGAAAATCTTTCTCGAAATTTAGAATTTTTCTATTCACGGAATCGATTAAATGTAGGTATCTCCAGAGCACAATGTATAAGTATTATTTTGATGAACCCTGAACTTTTTCATTTACAAGTTAAGAAACCAGAACAAATTAAACTTGTTAATACTTTAATAAAGTTAAAAGATTATAAAGTAAGTTAATTTTTCTTTTTTATAAATTCAAAAAATTTATGCATATATTTACACAATTCACAATCAGCTGTTGCAGCAGGAATTTTATTTGTTTCAAGAAAATTTTTAATTTCCACAACTGTTTTTTCAACCCAGTTAAAGTCTCTCATATCATAAGGAACTAATGCATATTCAAAATCTAGTTTATTATCAAAAATTTCTTGTTTAAGAGTTGCATTAACATAAAAAAAATAACTTCTCTGGTGAATTTCAACACCTAGCTTAGATAAAATCCATGCATAGATTTCAGCTTGTCTTTTATATCCAATTAAATATGGAGCATCGAAAGCTTTTAATTTTTCAAAATTTGGGGTGTGGGTTGATTTATAATCTACAATATGTATCTTTTTTGTTTCATTATCTTCCCACAGATCATCCACTGAGCCAGCTATTATTATATTGGTATCTTTATGATGAAATCTTGCTGCTTTAAAAGGTTCTCTCCAAACATCTAGTTTTGGATGACTATATGGAATAGCATCTATGTTATTCTCTTCTAAATACTTGGTTTTTATTTTTTTTTTTCGAGCTATATCATGTTCAACTTTTAGGAGAGCATCTATACGAGAGTTTAAATTATAAGGAAAAGGTTTAGGCCCTTTAATGCCTAATCTCATATCTAAATAAGAACATCTTTTACACTTTAAATAAAGGTCAATTTTTGACCTAGACATTATAAATGGTTTATTTGACTCAGGGTTATATTTTGAGGACCAAGGGAAGTTTTTGTCAAAAACAAACATCAGTCAACTATATCAACCTTTTTATAAATTAACATTTATATAATAATTAATAAAATAAAAATAAATATTTTGATCAATTGACAATAATATAAAAATACTTACAAATTAATTATGGCTACAATTAAATCTACTGATGATACATTTGATACATTACTTAAAGAAAATAAAAACTTGCTAATAGATTTTTGGGCTCCATGGTGTTCCCCCTGTATTCAGATTGCTCCAACTTTAGAGGAAATTTCTGAAGAGATGAAAGAAGTTACAATTGTAAAACATTGCATTGATGATGAGCCTAATTTACCAACCAAATATGGGGTGCGTGGAATTCCAACAATGTTACTGTTTTCAAATGGAGAATTGAAAGCAACTAAAGTGGGAGCCACAAGTAAGACAGACCTTGTGTCTTGGCTTAAAGAGAACATCTAATTTAAATTTAATATTTCCCCAATTAAATAAAACGAACCGATACAACAGATATAAGAATTCTGTGATTCTATAGTGATATTAGTTACTGCCTCTTGAATATTGTTAGCTAACTTTGCATTAGGAAAATCATTTTGTATTTTTAATTTAAATTCTTCTTTTGGTATCGCCCCTTCTTGATTGGGAATATTGATTAAAGTTAAAGACTTTATTTTTCCCTTAAAATTACTCATAAATTCTTTGTGCTGCTTGTCTCCCATCATCCCAACGATTAAGTTTATATCCTGATCCAAGGTATTCATCCATTTAGAAAGTGCTGCACCAGCTGAGAAATTGTGACCACCGTCAAAAACAAGACGATTATTTTTGGCTAGCTTTTTTAGTTTTCCAGACCTAATTTCTTGGAGTCTTCCTTTGAGGTCAACTTGGGTTAAAGCTTTTTTAATATGTTCATCTTTTATATTAAATATATTTCTAGCAGCCATTACAGCAGTACTAATATTTGCTAATTGATGTTCCCCAAGAATATTTGGTTCTGGTAAAATTACACTACCTTTAGCATCTTCATATTGAATAAAATTATTTTCTGCTCTTAAATAATTAAAATCTTCACCATAGAAATATTTTTTTGATTTATTGTCCTTAAGAGCATCTTTAATTTTTAGTGTAGTCTCTTTATTTTCTTGTTTATTAATAAATATTTTAGAAGTTAATAGTTTTGCAGTTTTTTCGTGAATAATACCTTCAATAGTTTTATTTTCTAACCAAGAGAGATGATCGATAGAAATACTACCTAATAAAGTACAAAGATTATTTTTAAAGACATTTGTAGAATCCGAGAAATGGAAGAGACCTGCTTCCAAAAACGAAATATTATCCTTATATTGTTCGCAGTATTTAAGGTATGCACATGTTAATGCTTCAAATTCACTTAAATTATCTGAACCATTTATCTTTTCAATATCT
>Ga0209631_10004326_pt1 | contig 15765 bp, 15 predicted proteins | sample COG_08_FD_184752 | JGI IMG/M metagenome (GOLD analysis project Ga0209631, IMG submission 184752) | Pelagic Microbial community sample from North Sea - COGITO 998_met_08 (SPAdes) (version 2) | ecosystem: Environmental > Aquatic > Marine > Neritic zone/Coastal water | place: Helgoland, sampling...
CTTATCGGCGCAGGAATCGGCGCAGGTGCGGCCACATTCGGGGCCTATGGTCTTCCAGCTATTATGGGCAATGACATAGTATCCAAACCCGGCTACGGCGAAAGAACCTTGGTCACGCCAACAGGAAACATTGCACTTAATAACAACGATACCTTGGTCGCAGGAACCGATTTATATGGAAAGGGTGAGATATCTTCTCAACAGGCCGGTTACAGAAGTTTGGAAACAAGACTAGATAAACTAATTATGCTACAGGAACGTAGTCTTGGTCCAAAAGAAATAAACATAACAGGTTTTGATAAGGCTATAGAATCACAACAACAAAATGCTATTAGGAATTACTAATGCCTGAACTTAAAGATTTATTCTTAGAAAGAGAATCGGAATTATACGATTATGTAAAGTATCCCTTTAAAGATGATAGTGATACCCAACCCTATCGTTATACTACATTGGATAATGCAGAACCAATGAACAATACGTTTTTTGAGGACCAATCAAATCCAGTGTCTTTAAGTGCGAGAAGAGACTTGAATAGAATGTTTCAATTTAGCAAATCAGTTAAGGGTGTAGTCTTTCTTGGAAAACAACAATTTCTACAGACAGGTAATACATTTACACAGACTAGATTGTATAATCCGTTAAACGTACAAATACATTCTGTTCCTTTCGTACATAAAAGTAGACATTTAAACATTAAACAAACAATAGAATCTATACTGGGTAGTGGTGAAGATTACTTAAAGTACGCTAGATTACAAAAAGAAACCAGTGATGATTTAAAATCTAAGTTTAATGATAAAAGTCTTTCATCATATCGTAAGGGTGGTATATTAAATGATGAACTAGATAGAATATCATTAAGAAACTTTCGTAGAGGATTTGTGGGTGGGTTTGGTGATTTAAAATCTAGATTAAAACCTGCTTTAATTAAAATAGGAAAAAGTAAACTTGATAGTGTGGTTGCTAATTTCCAAAGACAACTTTCTCCATTCACCTCACAGTTTACTAACCCAACAGGTGATAGACCAGAAATAAGAATTTCATACTATGACCAGATGAGAGAGTTTCATGGAATTGAAAATTCATACGAGGGTGATGATCCGGTAACTGGAATTTCATACGATGAACAAGTTCAAAATTATTTAGCATCAGGCAGAGGATCTGGCAAAAATATTTCAATAGCATCGCCGGGAATGCCAGAAGATGGTAAGTTTGTTGCTAAAGAATGGAATAGTAGATACTATAAAGATAACATTCAACAAAAATTTTCAATTCAAAGAAGAGATATAGATACAAAGTTTGATGTAGACACAGTTGATGTAATTTTCAGTACAATCGCAATTCAAATTCCAGATTATGATAATGCTGGACTTATATACGAAGAATCAAAAGCTGTTAGATTTAGAGCATTCATTGAAGACATGAACGAAACGGTCACACCAACATATAATGAAAGCAAATATATTGGTCGCTACGAAACATTCTATACATACAATAAAGTTACCAGAGATTTAAGTTTTAAATTAACATTACAGGCATTTTCTAAGGATGAATTACAACATATAATACAAAAAATGTCTTACTTAACATCTCAGGCATATCCAACGAGTACAGGAAATTATATTACTCCAAATATTTTCAATGTTAAAATTGGTAATTTATATCCTAAACAACCATGTTTACTACAATCATTAACACATAATATTGAGAATGATGCTTCGTGGGATATTGATTCTCAGTTGCCTACAAGAATTGTTGCTAACGTCAATTTACGACTATTAGATAATAATACACACTCTCCAGATGATAACGACATTTATACACCAGTTAACTCGTCTGTTGATAATTTAGTTAATCTTGGTTTGGCGGGGTTTGTAACACAACGTACCGGAGTAATTAATATTGTGATCCCAGACCCAGACCCAGCATTTGTAGACGAAAATATTAATATAGATCCAATTTTAACAGAACCATCACCATTTCCAAGACCATAGTTGAGAAATAACAATGAAACGATTTAAAGAAACAAAAACTAAAAAGGTACAAGGTCGTGGTGATGTATATAAAATATCACTACCAGATTCATTTCCACAAAATACATCTATATTAACTACATACACACCACAAGTTGGCGAACGTTACGATAATATTGCTTTTAAATTTTATAGAGATAGTAATCTGTGGCACGTTATTGCACGTGCAAACAAAGATGTGACCGGAACTCTTTATCCTACCCAAAACAAGGTTTTAGTAATACCAAGGATTGATTAATGGGCATTTTCAATAGTACGTTTAGACAACACATTATTGACGAATTAAATTTTAGAAAGAGTCGCGAAGCTCGTCAACAAGTATATCATCCAACTGCAAGGGTGACCGCTCTTGTTGAAGGTAATCTACGTGGTGAACAACTAAAAGGGTTCACCTTGGGTATTCCAGATACCAACTTGGCCAAATCACTAGACCAGATGACCAACATTGATGGCAGAGGTAGTGTTGTTGGAATCACGTATAATGAATCCACTCCAAGAGAAGTGAGAGTTGATAGTAAAATTAATTTGCCATCTCCTGGCGTAACTAACATAACAATCTCAACACAATCAAAAGGTGGTTTAGTATTTAAAGCCACGGTAAATTTTAAGTTCTATGGTAAAGAACAGTATGATTTTATTTATCAAACATTTATGCGTCCCGGTAACCCCATTCTTATTGAATATGGTCATACTAGAACAGCCGAATCTGTTTCAAATTTTAATGACTTGGGGTTCTTTAAAAATTTAGACGACACAACTCCATTTGAAAATGATATTAAACAGGTTAGTAGATTACCCGCAGGACGCTCTGATGGCAGGGTTGCTGGATTGGTTTCCAATTTTAAAATTAGTCTAAATGAAAATAATGAGTATGAAGGTTCAATAGATATTATTAATGCGTTAGAATATCTCTTCACTCTACCACCAGAAGATACAGCGTTAAATTATAAAGATTCTAAATTATCAAATTCTATTAAAAATAATTTTGGAATACTTGCAGAAGATGAAGAATATAACCCGGCTTGGGATAGAGTTTTTCAATCTGTGGTGAGAGATTTAAGTGGAGATACCGAAACTTATAAGAGACAAATATTAGCACCCAATGACATTGATTTAGATTTAACTAGGCCACAAAGGCTTATATCAGACTTACCCGGCAGAGGTAACGTGCTTACAGGCTCGCCGGCCTTCTTCGCGGAGGGAGTAATCCGAACGGCCGCGGCCGCCACTCGGGGCATTAGACAATTGCCGGGATTGGATAATTTTGGAACAGCGGGATCTCAACAAGAACTTACGGACGCTATTGAAACCAGAGATATCATCAACAACCCCCAAGATTACCCAGATTACACATACGTTTCATTATATTATGTAATGAGAACCTTGATTCCACGAATATTAAAAACAACCGTAACAACAACTACTGATTGTAACGCACTTAAGACTAGAGAAAAATTAGGGACGCAGATATTTCAAGACCGAAGAAGACAACGTAATATAAAAGTTGGAGGAACTGCAAGAGATCTTGAAAGAATTAGATTGGAATTCCAAGAAGATTTTAATATACAAGAAGCTTTTGAGGAGACTAATATAAGATTTGAATTGGTAGGTTATTGGCCTCTGTTAAGGTCCACCAATAATCAAGAAGTTATCATCAATAACAGCATTTTATATGGTGAAGGAAAACAAACACTTAAAGATGCTCGGTTGCAAAGTTATTCTCAAAAATTTGATGTAAATCAAGGTGATGTCAAAGACTCTTGGTTTAGGACAATAGACAGTTGGTCAACAAAAGAACTATATCAACCGTTAGGTGAGCTTGAAAATAGAACCACGGTTCGTGGAATTTATGTTAATTATGAATTGGTTAGAAAAAGTTTCCTACAAGCAAATTCTTTATCAGAATCAATTGTTAGAATATTAAATATTGTAAATAGAGCAACGAATAACGTGTTGAATTTAAAATTAAAAATGATTTCTTCTGATGTGGTGACAGGAGATGGAGATACATTCGCCGAAGAATTCTCACTAAGAATCTATGATGAAAATGTGTTACCCACAAAAGATGAAGTTGTAGATATCTACAAATTTTTTGAAGATGATATTTCAGAAACCATATCTTATGATTTTGATTTTTCATTACCATCTGCTGTTGCTTCTACCATATTAGCTAATAGCTTCACCGGAGCCAGAGACGATGCTGTTGGAAATGCTTTTTCGGAACAGTTGATATATAATGGTTACAATGATTCGATTACGTCTATGGTTCCCCCTTTGGAGAGAGAACAAGAAAATACTGATGAACTATTGCCTCATTGTTCGCCATCGTCCGTAGACGACCGTGCTGATGAGAGTAACGAAGAAGTTGATTTAGAAGAAAAACTTAGAAGACAATTGGGGGTCTTATTTTCTAGTATTGTTGGGTATAGAGAATTAACACCACCATCTATGAAATCTCAAATAATACAAAGTGGGTTATTCAATACGCTACCCACCAGTGCAAAAATATCAATAAAATTAAATGGATTAGATGGATTTAGATTTGGTGATATGTTTACTGTTAGAAATATGTTACCGTCTCCATATGACGAAAATAATATATTCATGTTAACTGGATATAAACATGATATTAGTTCTGATAATTGGATAACAACAATTGATGGCATCATGATCGCATCAACACCAGAGGAAAAACGACCACCACAATCATCAGAAAATGTTGGGACCGCTTTGTTGCCCGGGGTAACTCCAGACTTTGAACCCTTCCTACCTGTCGAAAAAGATTTAAGTACTTTAAGTTCTACATTACGGAAAATCGTTGAAGAAGTTAAAACTAGATTACCTACTACTGGGTTTGGTGTGGATGGTTCTCTTGGATTAGAAATGGTTGTTATATCAGCTCGTCGTAGTCCACAAGAAAACGCTAGGGTGGGTGGCTCGCAAAATTCTAGACATTTAACTGGTCATGCTGTAGATATACAATTGTTTGAAAAAACATTATTACCGACTGCATCGTATAGAGTTTTAAAAAAGCCGCAGTTTATAAGACCGTCAAACGGATATCAAACTAGGCAAAAAACTGCATATGTCGCAGTGGCTCAAATATTTAAGCAGGTTGCTTCTAAACGTGGTGTTAATTTGAGGTGGGGAGCGTTAGAATCTTGGGGAGGAGATTTTTCAACTCTACAAGACCCAAACCATTTTGATATACCAACACCACTACCATAGGATATTATTATGTCATTCATAGTAACGATTAAAAACACAATGCCCGTGGTCAAACAAAAAGACATAAACAGAAAGTTTATGTATCGTTATTTTGCTAGTAAAGCAAACCAACTACGTGAAACTCCTGTTAATAATATTCAACGAGAAGGTGTTGTATACGAAATAACTCGTAGAGATTACGAAAGATATCTTGATAATCAATTTGTAGTTACTGGTCACTTAAAGTGGCTTATTGTGGGTAAGAAAGGAGACATGACCATAATGGTAGACACGGCAAATCCAAATTACGAAGACGGAAAAGAACCCATCACCATCCCAGGCGTCTTGACACAGAACGAAGCTAGTGTTATGTTTCTTAGTAGGAAACTTCCTCCTATAAAAAGCTATCTAAGGAAATACGATCAATTCTATGTCGGTGAGTAATGCTATATACCAATGGTGAAAACCTAAGAACAATCCTAACGAACGACCAAAAAAAGATTGTTCTGTATGTGTTATCAGACCACAACCAGCATTCCATTCACACCTCTCTGTCTTGTATGTACATCAAAACGCAAGACGGTGAATATTATTCCTCATTTGACCACCCAGATTATCCTACACAATCTGCAGAAGGTCTGGTCATCAACAATGCTTATACAATTGATATCAAAGAATTGTTGAATGTTGGTGTAGCGGTAAACAATTGCATCGACCTACTACAGTTTCACGAGATGCCAGATCGGTCAACGTTACAACATTTCTATAAAGTAAAGCTAGGTAATGTAACAAATATCAACCGTGTCATTCCAGTGTATGACCACGTTAATCATATGAAAGGTATGGTCAAGCAACTAGGAATCACCACCAAACATTCTGCCAGAACGGTACATTCTGACCGATACTATAAGATGTATCACCAGATGATGCCCTATGTATTCTCCCAATTAGAACGTCGAGGCGTCCCTGTAAACCCCGAACTATTCGCCCACCACTACGGGGAAGACAAGCAACATCTCATACGAGAGAACAGAGTATACACCTCCTATAATCTATATACAAAAACAGGACGACCAAGCAATACTCACGGTGGAATTAACTATGCTGCACTCAATAAAACCGATGGATCTCGCCAGGCATTTGCTAGTGACAAGTTATTGGTCAACATTGATTTCAATAGTTATCATTTACACTTGATTTGTAACAAATTAGACATACAAATTCCCGACGATCTCCATTCTTGGCTAGGAAAACAGTATTTTGGTACCGAAAATTTAACAAGTGACCAATATCAAGAATCTAAAAAGATAACATTCAAGAATCTATATGGATATGAGTTAGAAGAACGAGTAAAACACATAGATTTGTTCAAGCAGGTCGAACAACTTCAAGAAACGCTGTGGATTCAGTACCAACAGTCAGGTTTTCTCTTAACCGACTACCATAATACGATTGTAGTAGACAATCCTAGTAAAAATAAGGTTTTCAATTATTATATTCAGTCATTAGAGACAGAAACCAATGTTAGACAATTATATAATTTGATTCGTGATAATTTGACGCCAGTTCTATACACATATGATTCAATGGTGTTTGAAATTACACGAGAAGATGCAGAAAGAACCAGAGATTTGCTGAAAGAAAAACTTCTATTTCCATATAACGTAAATGTTGGTCATGATTTAGACTTTTGATTTTTACAAACCTATTTATTGATGTACCTTTTTTGGACATCACATGAAAACACAATTACTTTCAACTTTTTGTAAGTCTGATGAATTAGATGATACTTACAAAAAAATACTAGATAAATATGAGGTAGTATTTGAAAAAATCTTTGTGCTGGAAAATGTTGAAGATACCAACCAGTTAATTTTGACTTATAATGTGGTCAATGCTGATTTGCGTGACATCTTAGAATCGACCATTTCTGTTCACAGAAAAAAACAAACAAATACTATTTATACTATAAATGCATTAAACAAACTTATCATGGAAAAAAATAATGGAATTCTTGATAAGAAGTTTATCGTAGAATGGACAGAGTTAGAAAACACAATCTTGGTTACGGCGTATGGAAAATTAAAAAAGATATCGACACAGATAAGTGAAATAATACATTTGTAGTCAGATATCGTGAGTGAAGTCATGGCATTTTTAGATTCTAACATTCCACTAAAACAAGTGTTGGTAGTAGTTGGTGTTATAGCCGGAACAGTTTTCAGCCTTGGTCAGATTCAACAAAGATTTAATGTGGTAGAAAATACTATAGCTATCTTGCTTGAAGAAGAAGAGAGCATGGCGACCAAACAACAAATAACGGTTATTGAACAGCGATTGGATAAAAAAATACAAATTCTTAATGAAAAAGAAGAACAGATTCACATATTAGAATTAGAACTTCAAGAATTACGAATTAAATTTGAGGAGCATAACCATGATTAGAATGTTACCATTAATTTCAAAGAAAGCATTTATGGTCTTTGAAGAAGAAAAGAAAGACCATGAAATTGAAATGGCTATGGCCGAATTAGAACAATCTATCAAGAACGCCCATATGATTATGAAAAAAGTAAAAGAACACGGACACACAGAATTAGAAGCGTGGGTCCAATCCAAGATTACAAAGAGTGCTGACTACTTAAATTCTGTTGCTGGTTGGTTAGATGGTCATGATGGACTAGATGACAAAATTGGAACAGACGACGACAACATTTGAGGAATAATCAATGAAAATGTTAGATGAAGCCGGAGAAGCCTCCGCACAGGCCAAACAAATGGGCCTCATTTCAAAAGGGTGGGGTCGCTGGGCCGATCCAAAAACAGGCAAGGTCACCCATAAGACTGATAACAATAGATTGGTTGCTGTTGATCCTAAACAACAAGAACCAGACTTGGATACGGTAGCTAAAGATATAAAACGTAGTGGTGACAGTGGTAATGTCGGAATGGGATCGCCGCCGGATAAAAAAGCACTAGCTAATAAGTTTCTTAAGACGGGAGATAAAGCTAATAAATTAAAACGTGCACAATCTCTTAGACAGGCTTGGAAACAAAAAGGAAACGCTGAAGCACAAGCCACATTCGCTAGAGACTTTCCTAAACAGTATGCTTTAGATGTGGCTAGTCAACAAGGAAAAGACTTAGCGTCGAAAATATCTAGAGATATGAAAGGGAAGGGGCCAGAATGGAAAAAGCAAGCTGCCGCTCAATTAAAACAACATAAGGCTCGGGTAGAAAAAATTCGTTCGATGGATGACGACACACAATTCAGAGGCGACATGGATCAACGTAGATCGGAGTTAGATAAATTGAGAGCCGACGGCGACGATACTGTTTCTGGAATGAGTGGTAAGCGCGCTAGGATCGTAAGAAGATAAATTGTAACAACTAAACTATAAGACTTGACAACAACACTAAAAACCATTAGATTACATATGTAGTTTAAAATTAAACCCTAAACAATAAGGAGAAGTACTATGTCACTAGACATTACTGCACTACGTGCAAAGCTCGGATCGTTCCAAGGACAGGGAGATCGTAAATCTTCCATCTGGCGTCCTCAAGAGGGTAAGACGGTCATTCGTATCGTCCCTCTCGCTGATCGTCCTGAGAATCCTTTCTCAGAACTTTATTTTCATTACCTTGGAAACAAGACCCATCTTAGTCCTATGACTTATGGTAATCGTGATCCGATTGCTGAGTTTGCAGACAACCTTCGTGGTGATGGTAGTCGTGAGTCCTATCAACAGGCTCGTGCATTCATGCCCAAACTTCGTACCTACGTTCCAGTAGTGGTTCGTGGTGAGGAAGATATGGGTGTTCGTTTCTGGTCGTTCGGTAAGACTGTTTACAAGCAGCTGCTTGAGATCATCGCTGATGCAGACTACGGTGATATTACTCACCTAGAAACTGGTCGTGATATCACGATTACCTACGTTCCACAGGACAAGAGTGATACTAACTTTGCCAAGACTTCGGTTATGGCTAAGCCAAATCAGACTCCCCTGTCGGAAGACCCACAGCTGTTGACTGATTGGTCAACAAATCAACCCGACCTTCGTTCTCTCTACACAGAGCCTACCTTCGAAGAGTTATCCGCTTTCCTCAAGAGGTATCTTGATCCCGATGGATCTGCCGATGCCCCTGAGACTAGCGTAACTCAACAGGTCACGGCTCCCGTCGTAGAAGCACCTACTCCCCAAACAACAGCCACTCCCGTTGCTAGTGCTGTAGATGAGTTTGAATCTCTGTTCGCAGAGTAATAGATGCCAATAAAGAAAAAGGTTGATACTCCAGACCGTGATGAATTAGCACAGACTATTGCTGATAGTCTTAATTCGTTAATGAAAAATGACGGTCAAGTAGCTTATTTTCTGGACGGTAATGAAGACACTCCAATTGATTTAGATGATTGGGTTTCTACTGGCGCCACCATGTTGGACCTTGCTATTAGCAATCGTCCACATGGTGGTTTGCCGGTGGGTCGGATTGTAGAGTTAACGGGACTTGAACAATCTGGTAAGAGTCTACTAGCCGCTCATGCTATAGCGAGTACACAAAAGGCTGATGGTATTGGTGTAATGATTGATACGGAATCTTCAGCGAATGAAGAATTCTGGCGTTCTATTGGTCTTGATATGTCAAAGATGGTATATGCTCAAGCAGATGCTCTTGAGGATGTATTTGATATGGTCACCGAAATCATTGAGAAGGTTAGGAAATCTCACAAGGATAAGTTGGTCACGATTGTAGTTGATTCTATCGCTGCTGCTTCAACCAAGAAAGAAATTGAAGCAGACTTTGGTAAAGATGGATACGCTACTGATAAGGCTATTATTCTTAGTAAGGCTATGAGAAAGATTACTGGAATGATTTCTAAACAACGTGTTCTTTTGATATTTACAAACCAACTTAGACAAAAGATGAACGCAATGCCGTTCGCTGATCCATACACAACAAGTGGTGGTAAGGCAATCGGATTCCATGCCTCTGTTCGGTTACGTCTTGCTACTAAAAGTAAGATCAAGAACAGTAATGGTGATGTGATTGGTGTGACAGTAAAAGCTACGGTTCAAAAGAATCGTTGTGGTCCGCCACACAGAGTTGCTGAGTTTGATATTTACTTTGATCGTGGTATTGATGATTACGCATCGTGGTTAAAAGTAATGAAAGAAAACAAGTTGATTAAACAGGCTGGAGCTTGGTATACTTTTACTGATGGTAAGGGTGAAGAACACAAGTTTCAATCAAAAGAATTTCCAGAGTTTCTAGAAGAAGATGTGGAACGAAAGGAAATGATTTATGAAGATATCTGTGAAAAGGTTATTATGTCTTACCGTTCCACAGATAAAGAACCAATCTTTGAAGAAACCAGCGAGGAATAATGACTGAAGAACTGTTGAGTGCATTTAATGATATGCTTAGTGAGAAAGAAAAACAAGAAAGTCTTTCTTTGAATGACCGCGTATTGATTATTGACGGAATGAATACCTTTATCCGTAGTTTTGCAGCAATCCCAACTATGGATGACAATGGTAATCATATTGGAGGCATAACTGGCTTCCTTCGGTCAATCGCTTTTGCTATTCGTAATGTCAATCCAACCAGAGTATATGTAATCTTCGATGGTAAAGGTGGTAGTAAACGCCGTCGTGACATATATCCTGAGTATAAGGCCGGACGTAAGCCTGTTACAAGACTGAACCGTGCCTATGACATGACAACAGCACAAGATGAACGGGATTTGATGAAACGAGAATTGGTCATATCGGCTAAGTCTTTGATGAATCTACCCATTACAACCATTACCCTTGACCATGTAGAGGCAGATGATATTATGGCTTATATCGCTACTCATACAGCAGAACAGGGTGGTGAGAGTATCATCTACTCAACAGACAAAGATTTCTTACAATTGGTCAACGATAATATTACTATCTGGCATCCAATGAAGAAGAAAACCTATACAGCAGAGATTATTTTGGAAGAACACAGCATTCATCCTAATAATTTTCTGCTGTATAGGTCACTCATTGGTGACAACAGCGATAATATCTCAGGTATCAAAGGCATTGGGACAAAGACCCTACTAAAACACGCACCTCAGTTTGCAGAAGAAAAAGAAGTTACTTTAGATGAATTGATGGACATAGCACAAGCAAGTAAATCAAAAGTTATGAAAAAGATTGTAGATAGTATAGACATAATTGAGAGAAATCTCTATCTGATGTCTTTGTCTTCGGTTAACATGAGCGCTAATAATAAGATGACAGTGTTGAATCGGGTTCAAGAGGACGAAGTAATTCTTGACAAAGATAACTTGACAAATCTTCTTAAAGAGTATAACGTTCTACCAGCAATACAAAACTATGACTTTTGGTTGCAACAAACCTTTACACCCCTGACGAGATTCAATGGTAGATCATAACTCTAACGTAGATACAATAACCGAATTTGGACCAGCATTTCAATCAAAAGTAATCGCATCTCTAATCCGTGACGGAGCTTTCTTGTCACAGGCAAGAGATGTACTCAATCCAAACTTTTTCGAGAGTCAGGCATCTCAGTGGATTGTTCAAAAGATTATTGATTACTTTGATGAATACCGAAAGAATCCCACAGTAGAATTTTTCCGTGCTGAATTTGGTGAGATCGCAAAGAATGAAAGTTTAAAGGTTGAGGTATTAGATCAGCTCAAAAATAGTAAACATCATTTTAACGACACCGATTTAGAATATGTTCAGGATAAGTTTCTTGAATTCTGTAAAAACCAAACTCTGAAGAGTGCTATTCTTAGATCCGCCGATCTACTACAACGTGGTCAATATGGTGAGATCAAGGTAATGATTGATTCAGCCATGAAGGCTGGAACACAAAAAGATGTTGGTCTTCGGTGGGATATTGATTTTGAAAAACGACACCTCGAAGCCGCTAGAGATACCATGCCTACGGGGTGGTCTGTTATTGATAGATATCTTGACGGTGGACTAGGGCCGGGAGAGTTGGGTGTAATTGCTGCACCATCTGGTATCGGTAAGTCATGGGCACTAACCCATCTTGGTAAGAGTGCTTTGAAACTAGGAAAAAACGTAGTTCACTACACATATGAACTCAACGAGAACTACCAAGGTATCAGATATGACACTTCCTTCACTGGAATTGAGCCCTCTGTCCTAAAACATCATCTAGAAACAGTAAAATCGACCATCGAAAAAGTAGATGGGCGACTATTTATTAAGTACTTCCCAACAAGAACAGCATCACATCATACATTATTATCTCATATTGATCAGTTGTCGATACAAGAATTCAGACCAGATTTAATAATTATTGATTACGCTGACTTGATGAGAACACCCACTCGTTCTAACGCAAGACATGAAGAGTTGGGATATATTTATGAGGAACTTCGATCCATGGCGGGCGAGCTACAAGTTCCAATTTGGACCGCGAGTCAAACTCAGCGGTCGAGTATTAACGATGAAGTAATCGAAGCCGATAAGATCGGTGAGAGCTACAACAAGGTAAAAACTGCCGACGTTCTACTCTCTATTAGCCGTAAGACTGAAGACAAAATTAATAATACTGCTCGTTTGCACATAATGAAGAACCGATTTGGTGCCGACGGAGTTACTTTGCCCGTAAAAATGGATACTGCGAAGGGTTTGATCGAAGTACACGATCCTACATCTTCGGAGGGTGGTGAGTTGCAGGAAACTATGGCTAATGGTGAAGAAAATATGAAGAAGTTTCTTGCCAATAAGTTGAAAGGTTTTCAGTCAGATGAAGATTAAGTATTAACTCACATTTAACCCTCCGGAGATACAAATATGGAACTAGCAGCTCAAATTTTATCTGATGTAACAGTACACATGAAGTACGCAAAATACATTCCCGAAGTAAATCGTAGAGAAAATTGGGACGAGATTGTAACTAGAAATAAATTGATGCACGTTAAACGATATCCAAAATTAAAAGATGAAATTTATGCTGCTTATCAATTCGTACATGATCGCAAAATTTTACCTAGCATGAGGTCAATGCAGTTTGCTGGAAAGCCTGCTGCTATTAATAATGCTAGGATCTATAATTGTTGCTTTCTTCCAATGGATAGTTACGAATGTTTTAGTGAGGTAATGTTTTTACTTCTATCTGGTGTTGGTGTGGGTTACTCAGTTCAGTCTGACCACGTAGAAAAACTACCAGAGATTCGTAGACCAACAAAAACTCGACGTTACCTCGTAGGCGATTCCATTGAAGGCTGGTCAGACGCTGTTAAGGTATTAATGAAGGCATATTTTGCTGGACGTTCCTTACCACTATTTGACTTCAGTGATGTCCGCCCAAAAGGCGCACGACTAATCACCAGCGGCGGCAAGGCGCCCGGTCCAGAACCTCTACACGACTGCCTACACAACGTCCGTAAGGTATTAGACCGGAAAGAGGACGGAGATAAACTAACTCCATTTGAGGTCCATGAAATCAATTGTTATATCGCAGATGCTGTGTTGTCTGGTGGTATTCGCCGGTCAGCCATGATCAGCTTGTTTGATCTCAACGACAAAGAAATGCTTACCTGTAAGTTTGGTAACTGGTGGGAAACTAATCCACATCTTGCACGTGCTAACAACAGTGCTGTGATTGTCCGACACAAAATTGAGAAGGATGTGTTTATGGATCTGTGGGACAAGATTGAGGCTTCTAAGTCTGGCGAACCCGGCTTCTTTTTCACCAACGATAAAGATTGGGGAATGAATCCGTGTGCTGAGATTAGTCTACGACCATATCAGTTCTGTAACTTGGTCACAATTAACGCATCAGATGTTACTGACCAAGAAGATTATAACGAGAGAGCAAAAGCTGCAACGTTTATTGCTACACTACAAGCATCCTATACTGATTTCCATTACCTTCGTGACGTTTGGAAAAGAACAACTGAGAAAGAAGCATTGATTGGTGTGTCCATGACAGGCATTGCTTCTGGAAAAGTTTTAGACCTGAGTATGAAAGATGCTGCTACTGTGGTTAAGAAAGAGAACAAAAGAGTAGCGGATCTGATTGGAATTAATCCAGCGGCTAGAACAACGACAGTCAAGCCCGAAGGAACATCATCGTTGGTCTTGGGTTCCAGTAGTGGTATTCACGCATGGCATAATGAACATTACATTCGTAGACTGAGAGTGGGTAAGAACGAGGCAATCTATAACTACCTCTTGGAGAATCGTCCAGAGTTAGTTGAAGATGAATTCTTTAAACCAACACAGCAGGCCGTTATTCAAGTGCCACAGAAAGCACCAGACGGTGCTATTACACGACAGGAAAGCGCTATGGAATTATTGAGTCGTGTTCAGACAGTGTGGAGTGATTGGGTTAGAGCCGGTCACCGTAAGGGTGAGAACAAAAACAATGTGTCAACCACGGTGTCTATTAAAGATGACGAATGGGACGCAGTTGGTAATTGGATGTGGACAAATAGAAATATGTACACCGCTCTATCAGTACTTCCGTTCGATGATCACACATATACACAGGCTCCCTTTGAAGATTGTGATGAAGAAACATACGCAGAAATGTTGCAGTCGTTGCATGAAATTAATGTGGACAATATTGTTGAACTTGAGGATACTACCGAAGTCCAAGATACTATCGCCTGTGGCGGTGGTACTTGTGAAGTAGTATAGGGAGAAGAATTATGTCAGTATGGAGAAATGTAACGTTTGGAACTGCCCACGCTTTTGGAGTGGGTGAGTCTCCAACGTTCGGAACGTTTAACGAAGATAATATTATTGAATGGGATATCCCAAAGGTTGATACGATGAAAGTAAAAAAGTTACATGAAGATGCAATATTACCAACCAAGGCACATAAAGGTGATTTAGGATACGATCTATATTCAGTTGGTCCGGTTCAAATTGGCCCGGGAGCAACCATGACAGTAAAGACGGGAGTAGCAATACAATTCCCTGAAGGATACGGTGGTATTGTCAAGGACCGATCCTCGGTTTCTACAAAACTTAAACTATTTACTGTGGCAGGAGTTATTGATAATGGTTACACGGGAGAAATACACGTAGCAATACATAATGCTAGTGGGTTTATGCAAGTAATTGGTCCCGGTCAGAAGATCGCCCAGTTAGTTCTGATTCCAGTTACAAACTTTCAAATCGAAGAAGTTGATGATATCGAAACTACCGATGGTCGTGGTCAAGATGGATTCGGCAGTACAGGAGAATAAGTATGACAAATTACCATGAATTTTTGCCTTGGCAAACATGGATTAGTCTGCCCGAAAATAAGGACTTGACACATGACGCTGCTTTATCTAAATTTAATGTAGAAAGAGATGCTCATTTAAAGAAACAGCTCTATTACGAAAATCAAGCAAGGATGCACGAAAATCAAAACAAGAAGTAGGGTACTAGAATTTATCAAAATATTTATTTAGCTGACGATCATGTCCATATCTGGGATGATAAGAAAGGCTATTATGTTTTCCCCGCTAAAGAATACCAGTACGCTT
>Ga0209631_10004327_pt1 | contig 15765 bp, 12 predicted proteins | sample COG_08_FD_184752 | JGI IMG/M metagenome (GOLD analysis project Ga0209631, IMG submission 184752) | Pelagic Microbial community sample from North Sea - COGITO 998_met_08 (SPAdes) (version 2) | ecosystem: Environmental > Aquatic > Marine > Neritic zone/Coastal water | place: Helgoland, sampling...
CTCTTACCAGCGGCCACACTCGCGACCTCTAATGCCCCATTCGCAGACGCCTCGGTTTTGGTACTCGGCCAATCGGGGGCGAGCGTGATCGCCGCCGGCGCTATCATGGCAACCCTTGGCGCACTCAACACCCAAATCCTAATATCCGGTCAGCTTGTTCGCGCCATTTCATTGGATAGACTTTTTCCTGGACGACTCGATCAACTCAATAAAGGCGGCACGCCCGCTAAAGCCATGATGGTCTCCGGCATTTTGGCAAGTATTTTAGTTGTTATGAACTACCAGAAGGGGCTCGTCGAAGCCTTTAACATGATGATCTTATTATCGACCCTGACCACCTTGATCCCACTCGCCTTCGCAGCGGTGACCGCCATGATTCTCTTTCGAGGCCAGCCAGGGAGTCGGAAAAAACTGATCACTGCGGGCCTTGCGTTTTCCTACGCCCTGCTTGTAATCATCGGCGCCGGGCAAGAAACCGTTTATTTCGGCTTCATTTTACTGGTTGCGGCCATGCCCTGTTATGCTTTTTTAAAACGGGATCCTAAACTCGTCGAGCCTTCCTGATCCTAATGTGTGGCGCTCAAATGATTCAATCGCCGTATAGCCTTCGGGCGAGTCAAGACAAGACCTTATGACGTCACCTCTATGAAAATCGCGATTATCGGCGCCGGTTTGTCCAGCGCAACGCTGTGTCAAAGCTTGAAGGCACTCGGCACTTTAACGATCTTCGAGAAATCGCGGGGCGTTGGCGGCCGAATGGCGACCCGTCAAGGCATTGACGCTGCTTGGGATCACGGTGCGCCCTGCTTCATTGCCCGAGACGGCGGCTTCAAACAATTTTTGCAGCCCTTCCTAGCGGATCAAACTCTCACTGAGTGGCACCCAAAAATGACCACGCTCGGTCTTAACCAAAAGCCCTATAAACGTGCGTGGTTCGAGCCTCACTATGTTGGGCAACCGACCATGAATCAATGGATCAAACCACTCTTTGCTGGACATGCTGTCGAAACCCAATGCGAAATCGAATCGATTTATGGTGCGCCCGGTCAGTGGTTTCTTGCCAGCGTCGACCGTGCGCATGGCCCTTTCGATTGGGTGCTGTCGAGCGCCCCGATCGGGCAGACGCAAACGCTCTTTGCCGACTTCAACTTTTCCCTTACCGCGCGCTACCAGCCTGGATTTACGTTATTGTGCCAAATGCCTTTTAGCCCCAGCTGGGATCGAGCGGTCTGCCAAGATGCGGTTGTTGCGGAGATGATACGATCTGGACGTCGTCCGGGCCGACGCCCAGCCAATACCCTTGTCGTGCATGCCCAAGATCAGTGGGCGAGCGAGCAGATCGCATCAGCGCCGGCAATCGTTGAGCAAACGTTACGGTGCGCGGCCGAGGCCCTTTTAAATACGGAATTTGACAGTGCAAAACTTCATCGCTGGCGCTCCGCAAAGGTCATCGAAGCTGCCGCCACCACCCATTGGCTCAACCCCGCGCGCCAACTCGGCGCGTGTGGCGATTGGGGCGGAACGCAAGGCGTAGAATCGGCCTTTCTCTCGGGTAAAGCCCTCGGTGAAGCCCTCGCGAAGACCCTCATCACGCTTCCAAAATAAGCAAGCGGATGCGCCGCGACGGCCATCGAATCCCCATCACTCCAACTGCGTGGCGCCTTCAGGGACTCGGCCACGCCTCAACCACATCACGAACGGTAATTGTTCCTAAGAAAGGATGCGTTGTTCGAGCTTAATTTGATCCGCTGCGAAATTGCGAATGCCTTCTGCAAGCTTTTCGGTCGCCATAGCATCATCATTCATCGACCATCGAAAGCCGGCTTCATTCATTTCAACTTGAGGGCGCTCAGAATCCATTGAAGGCTCGAGTTGCCGGGACAGCGGACCCGAATCAGTGGCCAGGGCGTTTAAAAGCTCCGGACTGATCGTCAGTCGGTCACAACCTGCCAAGGCCTCAATTTCGCCCAGGTTCCTGAAACTTGCGCCCATGACAACCGTTGGGTAATGGTTAGCTTTATAGTATTTGTAAATTTCTTGCACTGAGGCGACACCGGGGTCACTGTTCGCGGTGTAGTCAATGCCGGTCTTGGCCTTGTGCCAATCAAGGATCCTGCCAACAAAAGGTGAGATGAGATAGACCCCCGCATCGGCGCATGCAGCTGCCTGGGCAAAGCCAAAGAGCAGCGTTAAATTGCATTGAATGCCATCGCGTTCGAGGGCTCGTGCCGCATTGATCCCCTCCCAAGTACTCGCGATTTTGACTAAGATTCGATCCGATGCAATCCCCATTCGGTCGTAGCGTTCGATCATCGTTTTAGCCTGGGCAATGGTCGCGTCGGTTTGAAATGACAAGCGCGCATCCACCTCCGAGGACACCCGGCCCGGGATGAGTTTCAGAATCTCACAACCGATATCGACGGCAAACTGCAAGCAAGCCGCTTGCACGCCGGGCACGCCACCAACGTTTCTCGCGGTTGCTCTTGCCGCGGCGAGGGTTGACTCGTAAGCGGGCAAACTCGCCGCTTTCAGCAGCAGCGAGGGATTGGTCGTCGCATCCATCGGCTGATACCGCTCGATCGCTTCAATATCGCCGGTATCGGCCACAACATCGGTCATCGTTTTCAATTGTTCTAATTTATTCACTCGCCGCTCCTTAATCTCACCCCGATTAACCCTTTCCAATCCGCAAGCCACGCTTGCAAGCAATTGATCCTCTGACGCGAGCGCGGGCGCCCATCGCCGCTCGCGATCTGCTGTGCAACTCGTTAATTCTTGTCGCGGACGTAAAACGGTAGATTGGCATGGCCCACACCACCGGCGCCATCCGACACCTCGACAAACAGCCGATAGGCACCGGGTTCAGCTGGCATTAAAACAGCGACTTTTGCGTTGTTCGCCACCTTGATTAAATTCGGCACCGGCGCTGGCGCTACTTCCGGATCACCACCAACTTCCTTGGCTTGACTCTCCGGCCGGACGGTCCAGCGATAGGTTAAGCCTTCGTTTTCAGCATCCAACGCCACGACCTCCGCTGGTAACCACGTCCCCGTCTCGGCCACGACATTGTCATGCGCTGTTTGTCCAGCTAATCGGATCGAACGAACCTTTGGGGCTCGATTGCTTGGCCAGGCACCCTGCCAAATATACTGCAGGGCATCAGCCGCTTCAGTTCGGTCACCGGTTTCCGTTAACGTCCCATACCAGGTGGGGGTTCGTTCCTGCTTTTGTCCCCAAAGAAACGCATAGGCGCCAATAATGCGACCCGGGTTGGCTTTAATCACTTGCTCATAGCCTGCGACATATTGCGCCGCCTTCTCAGCGCTCGTTAATTCGATCGGCGCCTGCCAGTGAGTGCTCGGCACTTCCCAATGGCCAATGGTGCCCCACTCAGTCACCATGAGCGGTTCCGTTAATCCCAGTTTATCCATTGCTTGATCTAAGCCCATGATGCCGCCGTAGACTTGCGTACTGTAAAAATCCAAGGCCGGCGCGCGGGTACGCAGCAGCTCAACATCCTGAGCCGCTAACCCTGCCAGAGCCGTGGTCACAGGATGATAGGGGTCGACCTCATGAATCATCTCCGCAATCTCATTCACCGCATCCCAAACTTTTGGATTATTTGCTTCGAGATTCAACTCATTACCAAGAATCCAAGTCAACAAAGCTGGATGGTTCTTAAATCGTTCAACTTGCTGCCGAAAACGTTGTAGCTGCGCTGCAACCGCCCTTTGATCATTGTAATCAAAGCCAAGTCGCTCACGACCCACATCGAGACACAGCGAAACGGTCAATCCCAGCGCGTGCGCATCGTCCAAAATCTGACCATCACCCACATGCCAAGTCCTAATCGAGTTCGCCCCATGCGCCTTCAAACTTGATAAAGCGCCCGCGACCGCGCCGGCACCATTCGGGCGATAGGGCTGTCCCCCTCGGTGCAGTTGATAGGCGCCTGGCGCGCCCACAATTTCAACTAAAATGGGACCCCCCTGCGCGGAGCAGCTCATCATACTCAGACAAAGCAGCATTAAAGGACTGAAAAATGGTCTAATCACGGGCTTCGCGTCTTGGCGTTCATCGCTTGTCGAACGCAGACGCGGCGTCCAGTTGCGAATCAGGCAGCGCAAAAAAGTCAATTGACCCGTCTCGGACCGGTTGAGGCACGCGTCACGACATGACACGCAAAGGCGCGCTCGGCCAGATCAACGGACTCACCTCGAAGTTTCTGAATCAATAATCCCGTCAGCGCTTCGGCCATTTCAACAATCGGCTGACGAACGGTTGTCAAAGGCGGCCAGATTCTGGAGGCAATCGGCGTATCGTCAAAGCCAACCACCGAGAGATCCTCAGGAATTCGCAAGCCGCGTTCTCGCGCCTCAAAAATCGTACCTGCCGCCATGTCATCATTGCTCGCGATAATGGCAGAGGGTGGCGACCTGAGGTCAAGCAAGGCCCGGGTGGCGGATCTTCCTGATTCAAAACTAAACTGGCCATCTTGAACATACTCACGATGGTATTCGATTGCATTGGCCTTTAGCGCGCGCAAGTAGCCTTCAAACCGATGCGCTGTCGCCGCGTGGATGGGGTCGCCCTTTATAAAGCCAAGCTGCTGATGCCCTTGATCAATCAAAAACTGCGTTACATCGAAACTGGCCTGCTCATCGTTACAATGAATGCTCAGTTCATCAGCAAGCGGCATTCGGGGGGCAATTCGGGCGAACGGAATGTCCAGATCCGTTAACAAACGTTGTATCGAGGTGAAGTCGCCAATCGGCGCAGGTAGCACGACCCCATCGAGCCGAGATTGTGACACAAAGCGACGAACATCTTGGATCAGATCCGGGTTCGGTAACGTCAGCGGCAACAACAGCAGCGTATAGCCGCCGGCCTCACACGCTTTAAGGGCGCCGTTCAAAACTTTCTGGACATAGCTGAATTCATTTGGATTTTCGTATATCAGGCCAATGACATAAAAGCGCTTGCCGGACAGCACCCGGGCAGCCGTGTTCGGGCGGTACTGGAGGTCGTTAATCGCGGCGAGCACTTTTGCTCGAGTGCTTGCCCGTACATTGATTTCGGCGTTCACGACTCGCGAAACCGTTTTAATCGATACCCCGGCTTGCTTCGCGACATCGAAGATGGTGGGCGCTTTTACCTTTTGAGTTGCTAGCGCTTGATCCTGATCGGTCATGGATTATGTCATTTGATTGATAAGTTATGATGGTCTTGTCGCAGCAAGCCGCCAAGTGTGGCTAAAGCCCACAATAATCGCATTCAAACACGTTTCCATGCCCAAACGAAGCCGCTCTCGGTCAACTTGCTAAAACCGGATTTTAACCAGACCCTATAGCGCGATAAGGGCTATGACCTTGTCCTAACCGCCCCTTGCGCTACGCCTTACGCCGCACCTTTAACTGCGCCAAGACTCAATGCACCAAGACAAAAACCGCCGGCAAGACAGCCTTCAACCAGGCCCCGATTGACGACCGGGCATCTTGAGCCTGACAACGCTGTCATTATTCCATTCTTAGTTGCACGGGGTCAATCTAGCGTCGCAATCTCGCGGCCTATCAAACAAGCGATACTCAGCTTGACTCGGTGACGCCCACATCATGACGCAGGTCGATGCTGAGCGCCTCACGCCGGACGCGGTTTCAAGAACTGGGCTGGCAGCTTTGCCGCCGGCGGGTCTAACGCGCCTGCCAGTCCTCCACTCGCTCGATCACGTGAAAGAATCAAAAGGCTATCGCCTTCATGAACGCTCGTCTCAGTAAAATGGGCAATTGCTCCTAAAAGATAGCCGTTTCGGCGCATTTTGGATTGACACTCCGAGCAGCCTGACCCGATAGTGCATTAAGACAAAGGAAACCCGCGACCTCACCAAGTTACTTCAACCATTACGACGCGATCTTTCGGATTCATCACCATCTGCCAAATCAGGTTGGAACCCATCCCGAAGACACTCGATCGAATGGTTTACTCACAAAATTGGGACAAGCCAGGCGACACGGCAATGCGAAATTTAAAACTGACAAACCCCAACATCCAACCTGAATTCGGCGGATTCGTGACCTTTGCTGGCGAACGCTACTATCAAATCTGCGATGTGGATGACCTGGCCCCGTTTTTCGTGAGTCTGGCCGCCAGAGGGGATCATTGGCTGTTTATCTCATCTTCATCGGGATTGACCGCCGGTCGCGGTGCACCAGAATATGCTTTATTTCCTTATGTGCCGGTTGATCGAATTCATGAAAGTCATCAACACACCGGCGCCCTCACCCACATCAAAGTACACAGTGGCGGTCAAACCCAAATTTGGTCACCCTTTTTTCATCAAAAGCCTTGGAAAGGCCGTTGTACTCGCAATTTGTATAAGAATACGCTCGGCACCAAAATTTGCTTTGAAGAAGTTCACCATGAGCACCAGCTCACCTACCGATTGACTTGGTCAACCAGCGAAGCCTATGGTTTCGTTGCAAGCGGCGAACTCCTAAATCATGGTCAGGCCCCAATCGAGTTGTCGCTGCTCACCGGGCTGCAGAATATTTTGCCTGCCAATACGCCCCGAGCCATTCAAGAATCGTCAAGCAATTTGGTTGATGCTTACAAACGCAGCGAACTGGATGCCGAGACGGGTCTCGGACTGTATACCCTGTACTCCGCCATTTCCGACCGGGCACAAGCTAACGAATCGCTCAGAGCCAATACCGCTTTTTGTCTGGGTCTTGATCAGGGGCAAACCCTGATTTCGAACGAACAGCTCCAACAATTTTTGATGAATGAGCGACTCAGCGCTGCCTCCGAAACGAAAGGCGTGCGCGGCCTGCACCTCACCCAAGCTCGCTTCACGCTCGCAACAAACCAAGATCAGTCCTGGGATCTGGTGGCCGACACCCAAAGCTCGCAGAGCCAAATCATTGCCTTGAAAGCCGCCTTACGAGACCGCGCTGCTCTGCGGCAAATGATTCATCAGGACGTCGAACTCGGAAACCGTGCGTTAGCCCGTCTGGTTGCTGGTAGCGATGGCCTGCAGGCATCCGGTGAAGAAGCCGTGACCGTACACCATTACGCGAATGTGTTGTTCAACATCATGCGGGGCGGCACCTTTATCGACCATGGCTTAATTACCAAAACCGATTTTCTAAATTCGGTTGAAATCTTCAATCGCGCCCTCCGCCCACAAGCCGAGCAGGCCTTACAAGACCTCCCAGCTCAATTTCAGCGCAGGGCTTTGATGGCAGTCATCAAAGCAAGGCAGTCACCACAACTCGAGCGGCTTGCCCAAGAATATTTACCCATAAGCTTCGGACGACGACATGGTGACCCGTCCAGACCTTGGAATCATTTTGAGATTAAGCTCAAAGACAGCGATGGCCGACGATTACTGGCTTATGAAGGGAACTGGCGAGACATTTTTCAAAATTGGGAAGCCTTAAGCCTCAGTTACCCCGATTTCATTCCAAGCATGATTGCAAAGTTTGTCAACGCCTCCACCATCGATGGTTACAATCCTTACCGCGTGACCCAAGACGGGATCGATTGGGAAATCGAAGACTTAGAGGACCCCTGGAGTTATATCGGCTACTGGGGCGATCATCAAATCATCTATTTATTGAAATTTCTGGAACTCTCAGAGGCCTTCTTCCCTGGCCTTTTGACCGAACTCATGGCCCAGCCTCTATTCAGCTATGCGAATGTGCCTTACCGTCTCAAACCCTTCGATGAGATTGTAAAAGACCCCAAAAACACCGTCTTGTATGATGAGGCTTTGGCCAAGCAGATTGACCTCAGGGTCTCGGAAGTCGGCGCAGATGGCAAATTAATTTTGACCCAAGACCATACGGTGTATCAGGTCACGTTGCTCGAAAAGCTGCTTGTACCGATGCTCAGTAAACTGTCAAACTTGGTTGTGGGCGGCGGCATCTGGCTCAACACCCAACGGCCAGAATGGAATGATGGTAATAACGCGCTGGTCGGCTCTGGCGTGTCCTTTGTCACGTTGTGCTATCTGCAGCGCTATAACCAGTTTTTGAAAACAATTCTGGCAAGCTGCCCTCAACAAATTGATCTAACCGAAGCCGTTGGTGTTTGGCTTGCCAGCACCAATAGAATTCTGAAAGACATCCTCGACCGCAATCAAGATAAGCCTATCAGTCCGCAATTGCGATTCGAGGGTCTCAAAGCGCTTGGGCAGGCCGCAAGCGTGTATAGGGCTGAAGTCTACCAAGCCAAAACGCTCGAAAAGAACGTCTTTGAAAAGTCCTCGATCGACGCGCTCATCGATTCTGCGTCAACGTTATTCGAGCGCACCATCACCGAGAATCAACGCGATGACGGGCTATTCCAAACCTATAACTTACTAAAGACTGAAAATGGGGCAACCTCGATTTCCCATTTATATCCGATGCTCGAGGGACAAGTCGCCATATTAAGCGCCAAAACGCTCACCCCTTCTGAGTCAATCAAAGTCCTGGACGCGTTATTTTTGAGCGACATCTACCGACCGGATCAAGAAACGTTTATGTTGTACCCGGATCGGGCCTTAACTGATTTTCTTGATAAAAACCGATTCCCGGCAGCTTCTGTTGACGACAATGACCTGATTCAAAAAATGCTCGCAGCAGATGATCAGCGACTGCTGATCAAAGACCCTAATGGCGATCTACGGTTTCATCCGGACTGCACCAATATCGATGCCCTAAACGAGCGACTGAGCATTGTCATCAAGGACTATGCGCTAGAGCATCCGCAAAGCGCGCTTGATGCGATGCAAGGCCTATTTGAAAGCGTCTTCAATCACCACGCTTTCACTGGCCGATCTGGCGGTATGTTTGGTTTTGAAGGCTTAGGTTGCATCTACTGGCATATGGTTGCGAAATTGCTGCTTGCGGTTCAAGAAACGTATTTTGCCGCGGTTGATGCTGACGCTGATGCCGATCTGCTGAGTCAGCTGGCCGACCACTACTACCGCGTTCGAGCCGGCTTCGGATTTAACAAGAGCCCTCAAGCGTTTGGCGCCTTTCCAACTGATCCCTATTCGCACACGCCAAAACATGCCGGCGCTCAACAACCTGGCATGACCGGTCAAGTCAAAGAAGAAGTGCTAACCCGATTTGGCGAACTGGGACTGCGCATTCAAAACGGTCGCGCGACGTTTGACCCAAGGCTGCTCATGCGCACAGCCTTCACCGATCAGGCAATGACCTTTGAATATTTGAACGCAAACGATCAATGGCAAACGCTTTTACTTCCTAAAAATGCCCTAGGCTTCACTTGGTGCCAGGTCCCAATCGTTTATGAACTGACCGATCATGAATTCAGTATCGATGTAACGGATGCCGAGGGCCGCGTCGTGACCGTCCCTGGCCAGAGCTTACCTGACCCAGTCAGCAGCCAACTAATGAGTCGCTCAAACGAGATCGCTCAAGTTAAGGTTTCGGTACCTCAAAAAGCCCTGCTGTCCTAAATCCACCGCACTGCAGGCACCACGGCGTTAAATAATCACGATTCGGCTATTCAACTCCCTTATAATCGTGCCCTCTTAGAAGGACTCGCATCGTGGAACTGACCGAACTGATCTCACTGTCACTCTTTGCAACGGTTGCTGCTTTTACACCCGGGCCTAACAACCTCTTGCTCGCCGCCTCAAGTGCCAACTTTGGCTTCCGCGCAACCTGGCCCCATATGGCAGGTGTCATCATTGGCTTTACCCTATTGGTTGCCATTGCCGCCTTTGGCCTAGGGTGGCTGCTGACCGCGATTCCGATGTTACAAATCATTTTGAGACTCATTGGCCTAATTCTCATTGCCTTGATCGCTTACCGGTTATTGATCAGCCATACGCTTGAGCGGCAAAACGCCACACGACCAATGCGGTTTATCGAGGCCGTTTTGTTTCAGTGGATTAATCCCAAGGGCGTCGTTGTGATCATCTCAGCAATTTCCGCCTACACTGATCCGGCGAGCATTGTCCTCAGTGATGTCGCAATTTTGATCACGTTATTTTTCTGGGTAACCGTGGGCTCCGTGCTCGTGTGGGCCGCCGCGGGTGCTTTCATCGCGCGCAAGCTTACGAGCCAGCGGCGGCTTGCTTGGTTTAATCGCACTGCAGCCAGCTTACTCCTGCTCAGCGTCGCGCCAGTCTTACTCGACCTGGTTTAAAACGCTCTGGATAAACCATTTCAAGGCTTTACAAATTTGAGCCGGTTTTTAAAAGTCTGTAATCGGCGGGTTCTAGGTCGTGGGTAACCGCCCAGAATTTTTGCAAACTAAACGGCGAATTATTGATCACCTGCCCCGACTGGTTCTTGTACCAACTCTCAACCCTCGGATGACCCCAGGCGAGCTGTCCGCTGATCGCTTGGACCTCTTTGTTATAGTGATCGTTGATTTCTTCGCGCACATCCAAAGCTTGGATCTCGTTGGACAGGAGTAAGGTTAAACACTGCATCACATAATGAATTTGGCATTCGATTTGATAAATTATGCTGCCGCCATGCACGATATTCGTATTCGGGCCATACAACAAGAACAAGTTCGGAAAACCCGGCATACTCGTGCCCTTATAGGCGTTCGCGGCATCGCCCCAAACAGCCGCTAGATCCTGTCCGCCTAATCCTAATACCTGCATTGGTGACAGCAATTCATTGGACTTAAAGCCGGTGGCAAGAATCAGCACATCGATGGCGTGGTGATCGCCATTATTCGTTTCAATACCGGTTTCCGTAATCCGGGCAATGCCATCGGAAACCAAACTGACATCGGCTCGAGCAAGGGTTTCGTACCAGCCGTTATCAACAATCAAACGCTTTCCCCAGACTGGAAAATCTGGCACACAGTGCGGCACATAATCTTGTTTCGGTCCTAAGCCCGATTTCACGAAATCAATCAGCACCTCACGCATCGCGTGGTTGGCCTCATTCACGGAAACAGATTGATCTTGCCAAGCAGGATCGACGACAACCGCAGGCCAAGATCGATCGCCAAAGATCAAGATCATTCGCGCGCGATGAAATTCTGCATAGTAGGGGATGTGATTCAGCGCCCAAATTAACCCTGGCTCAACGGGCTTATAATAATCTCGGGCCGGCGCGACCCAATGCGGGGTTCGCTGAAAGACCCATGTATGCCCGGCGCGATCAGCGGTCTTGGGCAAGAGCTGAACGCAACTACAGCCGGTTCCAATCACCCCCACGCGCTTGCCAGTAAGATCCTCATCGCGCCATCTTGCGGAATGCCACATTGCGCCTTGAAAGGAAGACAGACCCTCAATATTTGGAATCGATGGTTGATTCAACTGACCAACCGCGCTCACCACCGCATTAAAGGTCTCGGTATGCTGTTGCTCGCCGCGTGAATAGGACACTGACCAAGTATTAAGGCCTTCGTCATAAGCCATACGGGTCACCGAACAGCCAAACTGGATATGCTCTCGAATGTCGAATTCATCCGCGCACTGCTCGAAATAAGCGTGCAGCTCATCGCGCTTCGAGAAGTATCCGGACCAGTCGGGATTACGGTGAAACGAGTAGGAATAAAAATGATTTGGTGTATCCACACCACAGTCCGGATACCGATTTTCGTACCAAGTGCCGCCGACCGCATCATTTTTTTCGAGAATGGTAAAGGCAATTCCGGCCTCTTTTAGTTTGGCCGCCGTCCCCAGCCCGGACATCCCCGCGCCAACAATCAGTACCCGAAAACCAGCTGCCTTCCCCTGACTTACGGCAGATTGCAGCGTTGGCAGCCACTGAACATCACGATTTTTAAAACGGGTTTCCTCCATCAGCATTTCAGCGGTTTCAAGCGCGACTTCCTCGCCCGTTGAAAAGGCCAACATCTGTTGGAACCGGGTAAGGCTCGGCGCCTGCCCGACCGACCGTTGCCCCTCACGAACCTCGGCTAAAATCGACATTGCCTGCTCGCGAATCTCCGATGTGAGTTCCGCGCTGTAGCCTCCTGAGTCATCCGGAAACAGGCTTCCTTCCGGCGCCTCGATCGGTGCAGGGGCATATCGTTCGCTCAGCCAAATATCGTCACCCGTAATGGTTGCCAAAACCAGCAACAAGTTAGGCGTATTGACATCTTGCAATGCTGCTCGAAGGGTTTCGTTCGTTCCCGGTATGGTCATTGGCGATCCTTTGTTACGATTTTATCGCATTACTTTTTAGTCAAACGGCCCATTCAGCAACAGACCGCTTTGGAAGCGCTTAACTAAACCACTGACACAAACCGTGCGTCAACACATTAACCTTCGGAGGCGACTTTTCTTTGTTTTTCAGCACATTGATTCGACGCAAGATCAGTAGGATGATGTGCTCTGCAGACAACCTGAAGACAATGAACCGCGCTATCACCCTCGTTATCGTGATTTACACTATCGCCGCGCTCACCGCCGCGTTGACGTTCGTTGCTTTACCGCACCTTGATCTGATCTATCGTGTCCTAATGGCCGATCTTACGGCAACCGGGGTTGTCTTTATTGCAAGTGCAGCGTTCCAAAATTCCAGCCTGTACGACCCCTATTGGAGCCTTGCGCCACCCCTTATTGGCGGATTTTTGTTAGTCAACCAGCTCGAGCCTCGGCTGCTCCTCGCAGTGGCCTTGACTTCACTGTGGGGCGGTCGTCTCACCCTAAACTGGTTAAAAACTTGGCAGAGCCTTGACCACGAAGACTGGCGATATCGCCGCCTTAAGTCGCAAACAGGTCGTCTTTACTGGGGGGTGTCCCTATTCGGCATTCATTTATTTCCGACCGTCTTGGTCTTTTTGGGCTGCTTAAGCTTTTTTGCAATCGCGAGCGTCGACCCAGCACCACTTGGCGGACTCGACATCTTGGCGAGCGTTATACTACTGGCAAGCATTTGGGTGGAAGCGCAAGCCGATCGTGAGCTCCACCACTTTCGAGCAAACAGATCGAGCCCTTCAGAAGTTCTGACGCTCGGACTTTGGGCGAGGTGCCGGCATCCCAATTACTTGGGCGAAATTGGGTTCTGGTTTGGCCTGTACCTGTTCAGCGCGGCGGCACTCGACAGCTTCTGGCAAATCGCATTAATCGGTCCGGTTGCCATGCTCGCGCTGTTCAAAGGGATAAGCATACCCATGATTGAACATAAGTTACTTACTGAAAAACCGGACTACACCCAGTATCGGGACAAAACGCCACAACTGCTGCCGTATGGCCAACGCTAATCCAAACGCCTCGCGCGGCGCGCGCGTCAAAGCTGCCTGCTTACTATTTGGTCTCACCAGTCTGACTGCGGTGATTGGTAGCACCGGTTCAATCCAAGCGAGTAGCTTTTATGCTGCCCTAACCCAACCCTCTTGGGCACCACCAACTTGGCTGTTCGGCCCAGTATGGACAACGCTGTACGTCATGATTGCCTATTGTGGTTATCGTCTATGGCGACGAACCGGTGCCTTAACCCATCCAGCATTCGGGCTCTTTTACGGGCAGCTCGTTTTAAACGGCCTATGGTCTTGGGTATTTTTTGTCTGGCAGTGGGGGGCGCTGGCGCTGATCAACATTGCCCTATTGCTGCTACTGATCGTACGCCTCATCCAAAGTGCCCGCCAAATCGATGGCATCAGCGCGCTGCTCTTGATGCCCTATGCACTTTGGGTGACCTTTGCCGCAGCGCTAAACTGGACGCTGTGGCAGCTGAACCCTGCGAGCCTTGCGTTTTAATGCGCCACTCGTCGTCATCCAGCGCGCTGAACCAAAGGCCCGGTTTATGAGCCACACGCCGGCAAGCATTCGTTTCTGGAATGGCAACAAATCTGCGCCTCGGAAACGCTACGAAGCCGAACTCGCGCAACAGTTATTGTCGCGGGTTGACCCGGACATTGTTCTTAAGGTGGATCACAGCGACCGCATGACCGCCCGGGCTGAAGCGGATATTTTTGACGAAGGCTTTGACCTGCTCATAACCGTTGCCGGTAATCCGAAATTTGATGGTGTTGAAAAACGCATCATCTCGTGGCCAATTGCCTTTGGCGTCTTAGGTTGCCGGATCCCAGTTTGTCGACATGATCAACGCGAACGCATCCTCGCTCGATCTGATACACCGTTCAAAACGGCGACCATCGCCCTCCCCGCTGACTGGGCCGATGTGCCAATTTTTCAGGCCAATGGTTTTCCCGTGGCCGCTCAGACAAGCCTTGAGGCCTGCTTCGAGCAAGTTGCCTGTGGCGCAGCTGACTATCTATGCCTGGGCGCGAACGAAGTGCAGGCAGTGCTTGAAGATTACGGCAAACCTTACCCAGACCTCGGCATCGCAACCGGACAGGTCTTACATTACCCGATGCCATTACAGTTTTATTGTCACCCAAAGGCCCGCGACCTGCAGGCGCAACTGACGGCGGTCCTCGATGAATATCAATGTTCGGGCGGTTTATTCACCCTTTTCGAACAGCACTTCGGCGCACAAGTTGCTGCGCTCGACCTTCAGCAGTGCCAGGTACATCCGCTTCGAAACCCATTGCTTAGAAATGGCTCCCGCCTTGCCGAGTCCTTGAGCCCCCTACTCGGCACACCCAATCCTGCTGGCTAGAAGTCGGTGCCGGGTACAAAATACCGCTTAGCCCAAATCCCCATTTGAGGTTCATCGGCAACCGGCATCCGCCAGCTACTCACGACAGCCCTTGCAAGTTCGACGCTGAACAACGCACGGGGTTGTTCAATAGTATCGGAAACGTACTTTTCGGCTCCAACGGCGCCGACGTACTTTGCTGCCATTTTTTGGTATGTCGGTCGCCAAAGCGCATCGTTACCAAGGTCAAACTGCAGTTCAGCAATTCCATTAACAAGAATTTTACGGTAAGGCAACGCCTGCTCGTCAATACAAAGCGAGACTCTGGGATCCCGTTTTAGGCTTTCAAACCAAGCAGACTTTTGCCGCGGCGTAAAATAAATAAAGCCGTCTTCAGACCAAAACCAAACCGGTGTCACATACGGCGCACCGTGCTCATCGATAACCCCAATTCGCATGACAATACCCGGCTCGGTCAGCAATGCTCGCTGCTCGGCTTCGCTTAGTTTCGGCATCGGTTAGGCTCCTTGATGACTCATCTTTCAGGGCAAAACGCGATGAACGCGTTTCGCAAGGTGCCCTAAAAAGGCCTTAATCGGCACTGTACAAAGTCACAACACACGCGCCGCCCAATCCCAGGTTATGCTGCAGACCGTGACGTGCCCCCGCTACCTGACGCAGGCCTGCATCCCCCCGCAACTGCCAAACAAGCTCAGTGCATTGTGCTAACCCGGTCGCACCGAGCGGATGACCTTTGGACAAAAGTCCACCCGATGGGTTGGTCACCACCCGACCACCATAGGTGTTGTCACCATCCCAGATAAATTTTTCAGCAGTGCCTTCTGCTGTTAATCCAAGGGCTTCATAGGTCAACAATTCATTTGCGGTGAAACAATCGTGGAGCTCAACAACTTGGATATCTTCCGGTCCGATCCCGGCCGCTTCGTACACTTGGTCGGCTGCAGCCTTTGCCATATCAACGCCAACCAGCTTGCGCAAGGACTCAGACTCTAGGGTGCTTTCAAAGTCGGTGGTCATCGCTTGCGCTTTGATGGTTATGGTATTGTTTAAACCGTGCTTGCGAGCAAAGTCTTCACTACAGATAATTGCAGCCGCGGCGCCGCACGTCGGCGGACAACACTGATATCGCGTTAACGGCCCATAGATATGCGGCGACGCCATAATTTCCTCAACGCTCAGTAAGTCTCGGAATACAGCATAAGGATTATTGGCC
>Ga0209631_10004331_pt1 | contig 15756 bp, 12 predicted proteins | sample COG_08_FD_184752 | JGI IMG/M metagenome (GOLD analysis project Ga0209631, IMG submission 184752) | Pelagic Microbial community sample from North Sea - COGITO 998_met_08 (SPAdes) (version 2) | ecosystem: Environmental > Aquatic > Marine > Neritic zone/Coastal water | place: Helgoland, sampling...
CCCCAAGTTTTTTTTTCGCCCCTTTCCTACTTGGACCAACCTCAAAAAGGTCTGAATGAGCACTATCATATTGAATGAAAAGGATATTGCACGGGCCATAAATCGAATTTCCCACGAAATTCTGGAACGTAACCAGGGTGCTGAAAATATCGCACTGATAGGTATTCGTACTCGTGGTGTCACCCTTTCGAGCCGCCTGCAAAATAAAATCAATGCTATCGAAAATATTGAGGTTGCTACTGGAGCCTTGGATATTACCCTTTATCGAGATGATCTGGGGGCGGGACTTCAGAAACCCGAACTGAAAAAAACTGAAATCACATTTGGACTTGAAGGAAAACATGTAATCCTTTGCGATGATGTTTTATTTACGGGGCGAACCATTCGTGCCGCTATCGATGCACTTATAGACTTTGGTCGTCCCGCTTCTGTGCAATTAGCGGTCTTAATAGATCGAGGCCATCGCGAACTACCGATAAGACCCGATTATGTTGGTAAAAATATTCCCACACCAAAATCCAAACGTATTCAGGTATTTTTAAAAGAGGTAGACGATGAAGAAAAAGTCATAATCCAGGAGCAAGTAAAGTGACTCAAACGGCCACGCTTTCGCAGCGAAACATTATTTCAATGGAAAGCCTTACCGCTACTGATATAGATACGATCCTGGACACCGCAGACTCCTTTAAGGAAATATCTACCCGAACTATTAAAAAAGTTCCAACCCTTAGAGGCCGGACAATAATAAACTTGTTCTTCGAACCGAGCACTCGAACTCGTACTTCTTTTGAAATCGCAGGTAAACGATTGAGCGCTGATGTAATTAACATTTCTGGCGTATCTAGCAGCACGGTTAAAGGAGAGAGCCTGATTGATACCGTAAAAAATTTAGAAGCAATGAATCCAGATATTCTGGTCGTTAGACATAACTGCTCAGGAGCGCCCGCGCTTATCACGCAATATGTTAACAAACCTGTCATCAATGCAGGTGACGGCACTCACGAGCATCCAAGTCAGTCTTTACTCGACCTTTTAACCATTCGAGAGTACAAGGGAAATTTAAAAGGATTGAAAGTAGCAATTGTCGGTGATATTGCTCATAGTCGAGTGGCTCGATCTAATATTCATGCGATGCAAACCATGGGCATGACGGTTAAAGTGATCGCCCCCCCTACCCTTATACCTATAGACATTGAGCAACTTGGCGTTTACGTTTGCCATGACCTTGCAAAGGGAATAAGGGATGCGGATGTCATCATGATCCTGCGTATTCAAATGGAAAGACAAAACCAAGGTTTGCTTTCAAGCTTGAGAGAATACTCCAATTATTTTTGTCTCACTGAAGAGCATCTATCGAATGTCAGCGATGACACTCTGATCATTCATCCTGGCCCGGTTAACAGAGGAATAGAAATCTCATTAGATGTAATGGAAGGACCGCGTTCTCTTATTCTGAATCAAGTGACCAACGGAGTCGCAATACGGATGGCTCTTTTTTATCTATTATTAGGGGAGAGCGATGCAAATTCTAATTAAAGGTGGGCATCTCATCGACCCCGCTAATAAAAAAAATGGCCAATTTGATTTACTTATCAGCAAGGGGAAAATTGAAGCCGTAGAACCTGAAGGAAAAATTAAAGATATTCCTGGTGCAGATATAATTGATGCAAAAGGAGCTATAGTGACACCTGGTTTTTGTGATATGCATGTCCATTTCAGAGAACCGGGTCACGAATATAAAGAGACGATCGAAACTGGCAGTCAGTCTGCCGCAGCCGGAGGCTTTACAACCGTTGCGGTAATGCCTAATACCTCTCCCGTAAACGACAATCGTTCTGTCACCGAATTCATATTATCTCAGGCAAAGGAAACCTCGAACATCAATATCTTGCCGATTGGTGCCATAACACAAGGATTAAGGGGAGAAACCCTTTCGGACATGGGAGAACTTAAGGAAGCCGGTTGCATTGGCTATTCTGATGATGGCAGACCGGTGAGCAATAGCGAAATCATGCGTCGTGCCTTGGAGTACAGCAAAATGTTTGACTTGCCCTGCATTCAACATAGCGAAGTACTTGAGTTGACCCAAGGCGGAAGCATGAATGAGGGAATTGTTTCAACCGAACTTGGACTCAAAGGAATGCCCACAGAGGCAGAAGATATAATGGTACACAGAGATATCTGTCTGTTACCTAAAACCGGGGGGCGACTTCATGTGGCACATATTAGCAGTGGTGGTTCTGTCGATCTGGTTAGACAGGCAAAAGCAAAGGGACTCGCCGTAACCTGTGAGGTTGCGCCACATCATTTCACTCTGACCCATGATGCATGCAGAGGGTACGATACTAATGCAAAAATGAGTCCACCTCTCAGAACCGAATCTGATTTGGATATGATTAAAGAAGGTATGCGAGACGGCACCATTGATATCATAGCCACAGACCATGCTCCGCATGACCGAGTCGATAAACAGGTCGAGTTCAGCAAAGCCTGTTTTGGAATTGTGGGACTTGAAACAGCACTTCCTTTAACCTTAAAAATGGTCGATGAAAAAGTCATCTCACTGGAAAGAGCTATCGATATGCTCACCTTTCAACCCAATCAATTATTCAAGCTTGATAAGGGCTCATTAGGAATAGGAAAAGCAGCTGACATCACTCTGTTCGATGAAAAAATGGAATACACTATCGACCCTAGTAAATTCAGATCTCGCAGCAAAAACTCTCCTTATAAAGACTGGAAAGTGAGAGGGAAAGTACTTCGTACTCTAGTAAATGGTAAAACAGTTTTTAAATACAACTAATCTTATCCGATTGATTTAGAAATATGAAAGCTCTTTTAGTTCTCGCCGATGGAAAAATATATAAAGGCGAGCATTTTGGTTCTGAAGGTGAAGTAGAAGCTGAAATAGTTTTCAACACCAGCATGTCCGGCTATCAGGAGATCATCACAGACCCTTCCTATTGTGGTCAGATGGTGGTTATGACCTATCCCTTGATCGGAAATTACGGTGTAAACCCAGAAGACTTCGAATCCGACCGTCCCCATTTATCAGGCTTCATTATCAAAGAGCTTAGTAAGGTTCAAAGCAACTGGCGCTCACGCGGCAGTTTGGAAGAATTTTTGAAAGAGACAAATGTATTTGGTATTCAGGGGATAGATACCCGCGCTTTAACCCGCCAAATTCGTGACAAGGGAGCGCAACAAGCCATCCTGTCGACGGACACTTCCGACCCCCAAAGACTCATCGAAAAGGTCCGAAAATCACCCGGCTTAATCGGCAGAGATTTAGTCAAAGAGGTTACCTGTAAAAATGCCTATGACTGGAATGAAAGCGAATGGACCATTCAGAGCGGGAAAACCAAATTAAAAGAAGTGAAGGACCGACCCTATAATGTACTGGTCTACGACTTTGGAGTTAAAAGAAATATCTTAAGAAAACTGACTCGTGCAGGATGTAAAGTCAGGGTAGTCCCGGCAAACACACCTGCGGATGAAGTTCTTGCCACAAGGCCCGATGGAATTTTTCTTTCCAATGGTCCAGGCGACCCTGCAGCGGTTCCTTATGCTATTGACAATGTGAAAACTATTTTAGGAAAAGTTCCTGTTTTTGGAATATGCCTCGGCCATCAAATTTTAAGTTTGGCATTAAAGGGAAAAACTTATAAATTGAGATTTGGTCATCATGGCGGAAACCAGCCTGTCTTGGATGTGAAGTCCGGAAAAATTGAAATCACTTCCCAGAATCATGGATTTGCTGTAGAACAAAACTCCTTTGATAGTGATGTGGATATAACTTTTTTGAACCTGAACGATGATACCGTGGAAGGTATTCAACATAAAAGCTGGCCCGTTTTTTCGGTGCAATATCACCCTGAGGCTTCTCCCGGGCCTCATGATTCTGAGCATTTGTTTTATAAATTTGTAAATCTTATGAAAGTAGGAGATTAATGCTCAGAGAAATTTTAGAGCAGCTATTCGAGTTCGCCGCAAAAGATATTCCTTCCAATCAAATATTAGAAGCCAAAAAAGCTTACCAAAAAGAGACCGGAGAAATTTATGAGGATGACAACTCCTACAATTCAAGAATGGCCTTATTTCTTGAGTGGTACTTATTCGATGAATATATAGTGGAAAAAGCACAAACCCCTCTTGAAACTCTCATCGAAAAAAATGCAGAAGCATGGGACAGCGAAAAATTTCAAATTTATAAAAGTATTACTAAGAGCATTCAGGGTTTATTTATTGCAAAAAAAGTTAAAAAAGAAACAGTCAAAGTCATAAACTTGTTTACCGATGAAACCTATTTAGTTCAAGAAAAAGACTCCCGCTTGATTTTCAGAAAAAACGATATTTTTCAAGGTCGGCTTATATTTTATCAAGAACAGTTTCACTTTACGGGTAATTTTTGTTTTCACCCTGAGAAGACTCATAAATATGTAAAACAGGAAGTGAAAATTATCAACAAGGCTCAGGCTGGTGACAGAAAAGATCTTGTTAGAATTAAAAAAAAGCAGCTGAACGAAAACAAAAATTTAAAAAACAAAAAAGCTGAAATAGAAAAATTAAATAGAAAAATTAATAATACCGAGGCAGAAAATAAAATCACAAAACTTAAACAGAAACTCTCCCTCTTGAATGAAGAAAAAAATAGTTTCAGCAAAGCCATTCAAGAATTGGAAAGTAGCGCATACACACTTGAGCACGATAAACTTAGAATCGAGGGCAATAAACAGATCAACAAATTAATAAACAAGTTAGCTTACATGAATTTGAAATTGGAGCGATCCCGACAAATCGAGATCTCTGATATTTACAAAAATTAATGCCTAAACGAACAGACATAAAAAGAATCCTTATTATTGGTGCTGGGCCTATCATCATTGGCCAAGCTTGTGAATTTGATTACTCTGGAACACAAGCCTGCAAATCTTTAAAAGAAGAAGGCTATGAAGTTATTTTAGTAAACAGCAACCCCGCAACCATAATGACCGATCCTGAGTTTGCGGATCGAACCTATATTGAACCCGTCACTCCTGAAGTGGTAGAAAAGATAATTATTCGCGACAGACCCGATGCTCTCCTCCCAACAATGGGTGGGCAAACTGCTTTAAATACCGCTCTTGCTGTTGCGGAAAAAGGCATTCTAGATAAATACAATGTCGAATTGATAGGTGCTAAAGTCGAATCAATTCAAAAGGCGGAAGACAGAAACTTATTTAAAGAAGCGATGATTAAAATAGGACAAAAAGTTCCTCCTAGTGGTCAAGCTGTTTCCATGGAAGAAGCCTGGAATATCGTCAAAGAAACCGGGTTCCCCGCGATCATTCGTCCTTCATTCACTCTCGGCGGAACCGGTGGAAGTATCGCCTATTCTGAAGAAGAGTTTGTTCTTCGCGTGGAACACGCATTAAAGTCCAGTCCTATTCACCAGGTCCTTATCGAAAAATCACTTCTCGGGTGGAAAGAATATGAGCTGGAAGTAATGCGCGATCTCAATGACAATGTCGTTATCATTTGTTCGATTGAAAATTTTGATCCGATGGGAGTTCATACAGGAGATAGTATTACTGTAGCCCCGGCTCAAACTCTCTCCGATAAAGAGTATCAGGTTATGCGTAATGCCGCGATCGATATCATACGAGAGATCGGAGTTGATACCGGAGGCTCAAACATACAATTTGCCACTGATCCTAAGACCGGTGATATGATTGTGATTGAAATGAACCCCCGTGTTTCCCGGAGTTCGGCGTTAGCGTCAAAGGCTACTGGTTTTCCCATCGCCAAAATCGCCGCCAAGCTAGCGGTTGGATATTCGTTGAATGAAATCAAAAACGATATTACTCAGGTTACCCCAGCTTCTTTCGAGCCTACCCTAGATTATTGCGTTGTTAAAATTCCAAGATTCACTTTTGAAAAATTTCAGCAAACAGAACCCATTCTTACTACACAGATGAAATCTGTGGGTGAAGTAATGTCTATCGGAAGAACATTTAAGGAAGCCTTACTAAAATCGATTCGATCCATGGAAATTGGCAGTTATGGATTTGAAGAGGACTTCCGTTTCAAGTTAAATAATGTGGGTTTATCAGACCAGAAACAAAAAGAGAAACTTACAGCGGCATTATCGGTTCCCTACTCTGACCGGTTGTGGCAAGTAGCCGCTGCATTGCGTCGCAATATTTCAGTTGAAGAATTGAATCAACTTACCGCTATTGACTTATGGTTTCTTGATAATTTAAAAACAATAATCGAATTTGAACAGGAACTTAAGGGTATTGACTCATTAGATTCAATTGAAAAACAAATTCTGCTTAAAGCAAAACAATATGGTTTATCCGATATCTATATTGCCGGACTTCTAAATTGCTCTGAAAAAGATATACGAAAACGACGTTATAGTCTTAATATTTTTCCGGTATATAAAAGGGTTGATACCTGTGGTGCCGAATTTGAAGCATTTACTCCGTATCTTTATTCTACTTATGAAGAAGAATGTGAGGCTGAGCCCACCCAGAAGAAAAAGATAATGATTTTAGGGGGTGGGCCAAACAGGATCGGTCAAGGGATTGAGTTTGATTATTGCTGCGTCCATGCATCATTTGCACTTAAAGAAGACGGGTTTGAAACAATCATGGTTAATTGTAACCCCGAAACCGTGAGTACCGATTATGATACTTCGGACCGACTCTATTTTGAGCCAGTGACTTTGGAAGATGTTCTCCATATTGTCCGTGTGGAAAAACCAACAGGAATTATTGTGCAACTGGGAGGACAGACCCCCCTCAAACTCTCTTTATCCTTACTCGAAGCTGGAGCACCCATTATTGGAACCAGTCCCGCTGACATTGACAGAGCTGAAAACAGAGAACTCTTCAAAGAGGTTTTGGATAAGCTTGGGCTAAAGCAACCCGAAAATGGCCTTGCCATTTCATACGCTGAGGCTAAAGTAATATCATCTAATATTGGCTACCCAGTTGTGGTTCGCCCCTCTTATGTACTAGGTGGTCGTGCTATGGAAATCGTTTATAGCGAAAATCGCCTGGAATATTATATGCAACACGCGGTCAAGGCATCACCTGAACACCCTGTTTTGATTGATGACTTTCTGGAAGATGCAATAGAGATAGATGTCGATGCAATATCAGATGGCGAAGATGTGGTTATTGGCGGAGTGATGGAACATATTGAGGAGGCCGGTATTCATTCAGGTGACAGTGCATGTTCCCTTCCTGCGTTTTCACTTGCCCCCGAAACCATTGATGAAATAAAAAAGCAAACTTGCGCTCTGGCAAAAGAACTAAATGTAATTGGCCTGATCAATATTCAGTTTGCGGTACAGAATGAGGAAGTGTTTATTATTGAAGTAAACCCTCGGGCATCTCGCACCATTCCATTTGTCAGCAAAGCCATTGGTGTTCCTCTAGCAAAAGTTGCCGCCCGTGTCATGGCGGGTAAAAGCTTGAAGGAAATTGGTTTTACTAAAGAGGTTAAATTCTCCCATATTGCAGTAAAAGAATCCGTTTTCCCTTTCAATAAATTTACCGATGTAGATGTTCTTCTGGGGCCGGAAATGAAGTCAACGGGAGAAGTAATGGGGATTGATAAAACTTTTGGCCGGGCTTTTGCAAAATCTCAATTGGCAACCGGCATCAAGCTACCCTTGTCGGGTACCGCTTTTATAAGTGTAAAAGATTCTGACAAATCAAAAACTGTTAAAATTGCGCAAGGCCTTCAAGAGTTAGGCTACCGCATCCTGGCTACCAGCGGAACGGCAAAATATTTAAATAAAAATGATGTTACGGTTGAATCAATCAACAAAGTTAAAGAGGGCTCTCCTCATTGTGTCGAAGGGATTGAGTCGGGAGAAATTAATCTGGTAATTAACACAGTGTTTGGCGAGCAGGCAATCAAGGATTCATTTTCTTTGAGAAGGGGCTCTTTAAATCAAAACCTGCCTTATTGCACAACAATTTCTGGAGCTTCTGCGCTATTGGGAGCGCTGAAAGCACTAAAAGAAGAGGATTTGAACATCACCACAATCCAAGAATACAATAATTAGGGAACCTCTTTAATGCCGTGGAAACTCCACCATGGGACAGGACCTTCAGATTCCGAGAACACTTCTCCAGCGCTGAACTGCTGACCGATCCCCTTGAACAGCTTGAAAGATCGGACCAAGTTTCCAGGCATAAAATCTTTTCCAACAATAATTCTGGCCCTTGAGAAACCGTGCATACTTTCCAGCACCTGAATAGCCCCCATTTTCACATAAATATCCCCAAGGTCATATTCTGTTAATGGATCATCCAGTTGCAAGCCTACCGAGTGAACACGAAACTTATCCCCTACCTGAACGCCATTTTGCTTGCCAACATTAATAAGAACATCCTCATTTTTTATAGCAATGATTTCACCTTCAAGAGGCCCTGTGAAAATTGTATTGTTAACAAAAGAAAGCATCTCATTTATTAACAATGAAAAAGCTAAACTCATTGAACTGGACTCTAGATCGTCCCCTCCTTCTAGCCCAAGATCTATATCTTTGGAAAAAGGACGTTGACCTGAATTCGAAAATTCTCTAAACTTTTGTTTATAGACTACCCTTCCGGTTTTATTTTGAACAAGCTGAAGCATTACTTCCAATTCAGCTTGTTCAGTGTCACTTTTTTTACCACTTTCTATCATTAAATTATCCTTATTACCCGGATCAAACCTCACCACCTGTCCTCTAATTTCAAAAAGAGAAGCTTTTTCTGCAATGCTTCCTAAATGAACGGGCCAAGGAAAGGGATCGTGCGTCATAGCGTTTCTTGAAGGCATTTTATCCACATCTTTTAACGTTCCCTCACTTCCCATAATTGCTTCGGAAGGACCTTGTATCGGTATTACATCAACCAATGAATCGCTAGGAATATAATCAATAGTAGGTTCTACATCTTCTTGGTATGGAGACACATCCATCATTGAGGAGCCAGGCATTTTCCCATGCGTTGAATTGTTATTCATTTTTTTGGGCAGCATGTGAAACTGGCCGCTATGAATTAATTTCTGCTTTAAATTTTCAGAAAGAATCTTTCCAGGACTATATGACTCTTTCCAATTCTGCGGATCATCAAATTCGGTTACAAAGACCTTGTGCTTATAAATAGCAAAAGCCTGCCCATTAAAAAAACATAAAATAACGAAGATCAGGAGCAGTTTAGATAAGATTTTATTCATCATTAGGATTTAAGGAAAATAAATAAAAAGGTTAATTATCCTATCGACACAATTTGTGGAATCTTCACGTAAATATGTTAATTTTTCTGACAAATCGAGTCGTTTTAATCACCCAGATTACTTGACCGAAACCGGTTCAACCAGTACAATTCATCGATGAAAATAATGACCCTACTCATAGCTCTGTTTTGGTTTTCTTCTCCCAGCCTACTGGTGGCAGCAGAAAAGGATATGATCCGTATAAAGTCCGGTTGCTTTATGATGGGAACCGACCAGAATGCTATCTATGAAGACGATGACGATAATACCAGAGAAAAGCCCGCGCATAAGGTCTGTCTTGACGGTTTTTATATGGACACCTATGAGGTGACGCAAAAAAAATGGGACGCTGTTATGAAAATGAACAGATCCGTCTTCCATCACCCAAACCAACCTATTACTCATATTAAATGGCGTGAAGCCAAATCCTATTGCTATAAAGTAGGCAAAAGACTTCCTACCGAAGCCGAATGGGAGTATGCAGCTAGAGCAGGCAGTAAAACCAAATTTCCGTGGGGCGATGAAATAGATGACGATTATCTCTGGTACGCAGGCAACTCACCTAGAGAGATACCTCAAGTTGGCAAGAAAAAACCAAATGCTTGGGGCCTACACGATATGATGGGAAATGTATGGGAATGGACGATGGACTGGTTCTCTTACACCTATTATAAAAGTAGTCCTGCAAAAAACCCTAAGGGACCTACGAGACAAAGTTTCAGAGTTATACGTGGTGCATCCTGGATGATTGATGAACAATATACCCGTGTCACCACTCGTCACGGAGGTATGTCCGACCCTACACTCTCATACTGGGTGGGAGTTCGGTGTGCAAAATCCCTTTAGCTTGTTCCCCTCTTTTGGACAGCAAAACAGTAAATAAGATATACAAAAAACTTTCCCAATCCTTGGGAGATGCTAAATCTGAACTAAGCTTTAAAAATCATTTTGAACTTCTTATATCGGTAATTTTAAGTGCTCAATCCACCGACAAGACAGTAAATACAGTAACAGAGAAGCTGTTTAGCCAATCCCCTACTCCTGAAAGTATTCTGTTGTTGGGGCAAAAACGTCTCTTAGAAATTATCAGGCCTGTCGGTCTTTCTCCCACTAAATCCAAAAATATTATTGCTACCTGTAAAATATTATTGGAAAAACATAAAGGGGTAGTTCCGCAAAATCGAGAAGAATTGGAAGCACTACCGGGAGTTGGGCGTAAAACAGCCAATGTAGTTTTAAATGAAGGTTTTGGTCAGGCTACGATTGCAGTGGATACGCATGTCTTTCGAGTTTCAAATCGAACGGGGCTGGCCATAGCAAAAAATGTTCTCGACACAGAGAAAGAACTGCTCCAAATAACACCCAAAAAATGGGCTGTAAAAGCTCACAGCTACTTGATTCTGCATGGCCGATATGTATGCAAGGCAAAGAAGTTTAATTGCCAACAATGTGTCATAATTAGTGAATGTGAATATCCTGATAAGAGCAAGTGACAAGTGCAACCCGCTAACAAGATAAACAGTTTTGAAGCAATAGTACATCGCCTTAAAAAGACTCTTCCCGATTCCATAGAAACTTACCACACAAATCAGACATCGACTTACCCACTTATAAAAATTGTATTAGGCAAGGGCAATCCCCAACGGGTCCTTATTTCTGCGGGGATTCACGGTGATGAACCCGGAAGTGTAGAATCTCTTTTATCCTTTTTGCAAGATGAGCACTATCTTCCCTATATAAATAAGTGGGAAATCACATTGCTACCTTGCATCAACCCTCATGGCTATGAATTCGGAACCCGAGAAAACCATCAGGGAAAGGATTTGAATAGGCTCTTCAAAGTGGATGAACCACCAATAGAGGTTTTTTTTGCGCAATCAATATTAAGCATCCCCTTTGAACTGACTATAGAGTTACATGAAGATAATGAAAGCACGGGATATTATTTATACCAAAAAGGCATTGATGCGAAAGACGATGAATTGGGGATCGAAATATTAGACGCAATAAAAAACATCATGCCTATAAACCTGGATGATGAAATCGATGGCTCTTCTGCCAATCATGGAGTCATAGGGAAGAATATCGATATTTCTTCAATGGATTGGTGGCCTATGGCTCTTTATGGTTTCTCAAAAGGGGTAGAAAGGTGTCTAACACTTGAAACTGCCAGTCAATTTGATATGGCAACTAGAGTGAATGCACATTTGACTGCAATAAAAACCGCGCTTAATTATTTTTCAAATAAACGTTGAAGAGAAAATAAACCTGAAAGGAAGAATCCTATCCAATTTTTGGAGAGATAACGGGGATGATGATGGGTTCGCCCACTGCCAGCGCATTAATATTCTTCTCAGAATTGTAGCTGCTAAGCAGCCAAAGAGGGATGGTATAATTATCATTACAAATTTCCCATAAGGTTTCACCTTTCTCAACATTTCGAATCGTTAATTTGCTGATATCGTAGTTATTGAAAAAGTCTTCCTGAATAGCCTTATGGTATTCCTGTCTTCTTTCTTCAAATTTTTCAGGATTGGTTTTTGCGAAACTTACTCGAAGTTTCCCATGAACCGTTATTTCCGCCGTTCTACCAATCCGGTTAATTTTTCGCAACTCTCGCACAGACAATAGAGACCATTCAGCGTAGTGGCTCAGGGTTTCATCATAATCCACCGTTATCGTGCCAATGCTTTCTTGATTTTTGGAGGAAAAAGAGACTGGCGTGAATGCGGGTCTATTTTTATTCAGGCGCTTATTAGCTTTTGTGGCAACTTTTAAAGTCCGCTCGGGAACAGCACGGGCAACTTTAATTTCTTTTTTTTGCTGTTTTTTAGTGTTTGTTTCACTTTGACGATTCGCCGATAGTTTGAAATTTTTTATTTTACTTTTAGGATTTATCCCCTCAGCAGCACTACTGGTTATTTTTAATCGCTGCCCAGAATATAATGAGTTGGGATCTCTCATTCGGTTCAAACTTGTCAAATGAATAACATCAGTATCAAATCGCTTGGCAATTTTGGATAAATTATCATTTTTCCGAACTCGATAATAACCATCTATCAAAGAATTTCGGTCGTCTTCCAACTTAGCCAATCGGACAGAAGGCCCTGATTGTGGGACTTTGATTCTTTGCCCAGGATAGAGAGCGTTAGGATTCTTTATATTATTTATTTTTACCAGATTGTGGGCATCTGTCCTGAAACGTTTTGCAATTTTTGAGAGGTTATCGTTCCTTCTAACCCTATACGAAACTAGAGAATAGTTTTGTGGGGCTTCTGAGGTATAACTTGCAAAACTAACGGTTGGCTGTGATCTTCCTTTTGGCAGTTGCAGAACTTGCCCAACATATATTCTGTTTCGCCTACCAATATTATTGTAAGCCTTTATAGAACGCACGGTGCTACGAAATCGAAGCGCAACTCCAGAAAGAGTATCACCACGCCTTACGGTGTACCACTTTGATCGTAATTGTTGCGAATGAAGTGCTCTTCGCGGTATTTTGTCATAGCTAGTTTGAAGATTATTTAATTTGGATGAAGGTGCTTGAAAAATAAAACCCTTAGGAATTCGCTTCTCACCATTGAGAACAGGGCGTCTAAGTGAAGGATTTGCCTCGGAAATTTCGTCACGTGTCATACCAAAATAATCCATTGCGGTATTAACATGAATATAATTTGGCAAACGAATAGATACTCGCCGATGGGCTTTTTGGATTTTAAGGTTTGGGAAATATTTATCCTGATTTTTTACAACATGAAGAGCGGCAAGAAATTCTGCATAAAAGTTTCGTGATGCAAAACCAAAAGTACGGCTTTTATAATTCCCAACAATCTTCGAGATATCGCTACCATGACGCTTTTTCGCGCGCTTCATACCTTGAAGACCATGGTTATACGCTGTAATGGCTAAAGGCCATGAATTAATCTCCTGAAAATTCCTTTTTAACAACTTTGCTGCCGCATGCGTTGCGAGAATGGGATCTCTTCGTTCATCAACATCGTAACCAACTCTCATAAACAACCTGCCAGTACTGCGGGTGAATTGCCAAATCCCTGCGGCTCCTGCGCTGGAATAAGCACCTAGCTGAAAAGAGGACTCAACATGTGGAAGAACACTCAATTCTTCTGGTAAATTATTATTCTTCAATATTCGTAAAATTTCAGTCAGGTAAAGACCTGAACGTTCGACACCTGCCCTGAATCGGTCCTTTAAGCCTAGCTGTGCGCGTATTTGGCGAGACGCTTTGTAAAAATCTTTTTTCACCAATTTATAAATACGAAGATCTTCATTTTTTAAGGACGATTTGTTTTTCGTTTTATTTATGCGCCTTAATATCTGTTTGTACTTTTTTTTGACCTTTTCTAGTTTTCTCTCTCTGGAACGACGGGACAAAGTTTTATCACCAAGATAGACAACTTCGTAGACAATCCCAAGATCACGCATATCGTGCACGACAGCATGTCGAGTCGTGTATTCGGAGTAAATCTTTTTCCAGAAATTGACTTGATCCGCAAGCCCAGGAGGGGTGGTAAAATGATATTCGCTTACAGTGTGGGTTTCATATGAAAAATTGGCATTAGCAACCGACAAACAAAATGGTGCCATAAACAAGGCGAGAGCCAATCCTACACTTCTAATCGTCTTGATCAAGTTATGACTTTCTATTCAAAAATTATAAAAAATAATCTGATAGCAGTTTCATTAAATAAAACAGCAAATACGCACCTAACAGCAGATAACATATTGTTTTCTAAAGATATCAGAGGCCCTGACTCAGGTCAAGGCGAATTCAGGTGAATTTTAGTCGTTTATACAAATGCTTTAGGTTTACTTTCACTTGATCTGCTCAGAACTTGAGTAATTTTGGTTGAGCTGATAAACCCAGGCAAGAAGTTCTGCGACCACTTTATATAAAGATTCCGGCACTTCCTGCCCCACATCTATTTCCGAAAGCAAATGCAGCAGGTCTTTATCTTCACGTATGGGAATATTTTTTTCCTGTGCCATTTTTATAATATTTTCGGCCACCCACCCCTGCCCCTTTGCGGTAATTTTAGGAGCTGCGTTTTTCCCTTTTTTATATTGCAGAGAAACAGCTGATTTGGGTGGTAAAAGATTTTCTTTATTCATGTTTTAACACTCAAAAGAGAGGTGTTATGGCTTACAAGTAATTCAATTAAATTATCTTTTATGGGGGCTACCTCTTCCCGCGCGCAACATTCCACAGTTGTGTTCAGGTCTTTCTTTTCCATGCGTTGCTCAAATTCCGCTGAGTTATTGCGAATGAAATCGGCCACATCATCCTGCTCCACCTCCATTCTTACAGCTAAACTTTCGGGGCCGACTTTAGCATTGATCTTTATATTCCCCAGAGCTGAAAGATTTAGAAAAAATGCCATATTATAAACTTCTTTATTACCTTTCTTTCCATCTTGCCAACCTTCCGAGTCTTCATGAATGAAGAGGTTTATTGTCTTTTCGCCTGAGCTGAGAGGATTGGGTATCTGCAATACTAGAGGCTGATTTTCCTGTGTGGCGACCCGCGAAGAAAGCTGGTTCAATTCAATGCTATCGATAGAAACCTTTACTCGTTGCTGGAAATCTGAAATCTGCCGCCTCTGACTCTGTTCGGAAAAATTTTTTATACTCTTCTCGGTTGCCTGAAGCAAATCAAGCAACTGTCCTTTTAAATCCATGGCAAGCTCTAGCTTCATTTCAGGATTTTCCTTTTGCGCCAGAAATTGTTTTACTTTGGCTTCATAGCGGATACCTGATTTTTCCACCTGCTCTTTAATTCCAACTTCATCCGGGGTAACTCCAAGCTTTGGATTCAAAATCTGCAACGTCTCGCGCAGTTTCTCTAGAAGCTGTGGTTGTATTTTTAATTCTTTTAATACAGGAGAATCAAGAATATCTCGAGTCAACTCGCCAACCAATTTCCCCAAAGGTGTGCGGGAGGGCAAATAGGGTTTAATCAATTCAAGGTCCACGGTGCCTGGCTTCACCGGCGAATCGAGAAAAACAGGTTTAAATCCACTATCCGTTTTTTGAAATTGGATACGAATGGCAGTATTCGGTCGGTACAACTTGGCTTTTTCTGTTTTTACGAGAATCTCCTGATCTTCAAATTGAACCGACAAGGTATTTACATCAACAACATGGTTGACGCTGACCTGCACGATTCTGTCAGGAGGAAGCTGCAACTCGCTGAATTTTTCAAACTTCAAAACCTCCGGTTTAATTTTACGCGAGAGGTTCGTTGTGTAGCCTTCTTCCTGAGCCTTCTGTTGTGGGGGAGGAAACAACTTCAAAATTGGCTCAGGATTGACTTTTTCAACCCGCGCATAAATTTTTTGTCCCGGTTTAAACGCATATTCAGGTTTTACAGCGACTGAGTCATTCTGAGTTTTTAAACTTGGTATATCCGCGACAACCTTTTGCCCGGCAATAGAAACCGTCTCCTTCCCTTTTGGTAATTCCGCGACAACCTTTTGC
>Ga0209631_10004337_pt1 | contig 15744 bp, 17 predicted proteins | sample COG_08_FD_184752 | JGI IMG/M metagenome (GOLD analysis project Ga0209631, IMG submission 184752) | Pelagic Microbial community sample from North Sea - COGITO 998_met_08 (SPAdes) (version 2) | ecosystem: Environmental > Aquatic > Marine > Neritic zone/Coastal water | place: Helgoland, sampling...
ATCTAAAAATAATATCAAAAGTATCTTTTTTCTAAACTCATAATTAACAAAAAGAACTGATATGTAATAATTATATGATATTAACTTTAATTCATTCTCAATTATTTTAAAATCTGATGAATTATTCAAGCGGGCTCTATAATAGCAGCAATACTTCTACCATCTCCTATTAATACTGACCAAGTTCTGCAAGCTGGCCCTATCTGCATTTGTTCTATTGGTATATTTAATGTTTTAAGAAATTTTAAAGTATCAGACTCATAGCCAAGTCCTTTTAAAGATCCATATATTATTAACTCTGGTAATGATTGATTAATATTTCTATTAATTATTATTTTATGCTCTTCATCTAATATTTTACCTAATTCTATGTATTTATCAGATAATAATAAGATAGCATTATATATTTTGTTTCCAGAAACCCTTATATACCCTTCTCCATATCCATCTAATTGTGGAGCATTAATTTTAGGATATAATTCTAAATCCATATATAATTAACTTTCACTCTCTTTAGATCTTCTAATATTTAAAAACATTAGTATTGTTGAAGCAATAAATATTGATGAATAAGTTCCTACAATTATTCCCCATAACATTGCAAAAGCAAAATCAGATATAATCTGACCTCCAATTAAGTATAATGCTCCTAATGCAAGCATGGTAGTTATAGTAGTATTAATAGTTCTTGATAAAGTTTCATTTATACTTTTATCTAATAGTTCTTTTAATTCCATTTTTTTAAATTTTCTTAAATTTTCTCTTATTCTATCGTAAACAACCACAGTATCATTCATAGAATATCCAATTATTAAAAGTATTGCTGCCACAGTAGAGAGGTTAAATTCTAGCCCTAAGATAGAAAAGACGCCAAGAGTAAGAATGATATCATGCAATAAAGCAACGATAGCACCTATGGCAAATGGCAATTCAAATCTAAACCAAATGTATGCAAGCATAGCCATAATTGCAAAACATATAGCCATTACACCATCTGATATCAAATCTTTACTTACAGTAGGTCCAACATATTCAAGCCTTCTATAATCTATATCTTTACCAAAAGCTTTATTTAAAGCATCTTTTAATATTTCTACAGCAATTTGCTGGGCATTATCGGATCCCTTTTGTCTTTCTACTCTAATTAAATAATCAGATTTTGCTCCAAATTCTTGAATAGAAACTTCACCAATATTTAAATCAGATGTTTTAATCCTAATATCAGATATAGTTATATTATTACCTGTTCTTACTTCTAATAAAATTCCACCTTTAAAATCTATACCAAAGTTTAAACCAACAAATAAAACAGAAAGAATAGCTAAAACAGATAATATACCTGAAAAGGTAAAAGAAAGAGCTTTTAATTTTATAAATTTTATTGTTGTATTGTCAGATATTAATCTTAACACTTATTAATTCTCCCAATTTATATGTTTAAATTATCAGGCTTATACCTGTTATACCAAATAGTTATAATTCCTCTACTTAATAGTAAGGAAGTAAACATAGTTGTCATAACTCCAAGCGCTAATGTAACCGCAAATCCCTTCACTGGGCCAGACCCAAACTGGAATAAAATAACTGCAGCTAAAAGTGTTGTTATATTAGCATCTACAATTGTTCTAAACGCTTCTTTAAAGCCATTATCTATAGCTCCAATATTAGATCTTCCAGATCTAGACTCTTCTCTTATTCTTTCAAAAATCAAAACATTTGCATCCACAGCCATACCAATAGTAAGTGCAATTCCAGCTAGACCAGGTAAAGTAAGTGTTGCATCTAATACACCCAATAATGCTAAAATTAATAATATATTAATTATTAATGAAATATTAGCAGTAACACCAAATCTTGCGCCATATATTATTAACATATAAATAACAACTAATATTATGGCAATAATGGCAGCATACATACCTGCATTAATTGAATCTTTTCCTAGTGAAGGACCTACAGAACGCTCTTCCAAAATTGTAAGTGGAGCAGGTAAAGCACCGGCTCTTAATAGAACTGCTAAATCACTTGCAGTCTCAAATGTGAAGTTCCCAGATATTTGTCCACTTCCACCAGTAATGGCTTCTCTTATAACTGGAGCACTTATTACTTCACCATCTAAAACAATTGCAAATCTTTTACCTACGTTTTTTGACGTTAAATCACCAAATTTTCTTGAGCCAGTAGAATCAAAACGCAAACTAACTACTGGTTGATTAAATTGATCCATACTTGGGTTTGCATCTACTAATTCATCTCCTGACACTCCAATACGCTTATATATAATATATGGTAAAGTTTTTTCTCCAGTCCTAGGATCTAATTCGTATAGTAAATCAGAACCAGGAGGGACCCTTCCTGATAAAGCTTCATCTATACTTGCAGTTTCGTTAACCATTCTAAAATTCATTCTAGCAGTTTTACCTAAAAGTCTTTTAATTCTTTCTGGGTCATCTAAACCTGGTAACTGCACTAAAATTCTATCATCACCTTGTCTCTGAATTATTGGCTCATTAGTTCCTACTTCATCTACCCTTCGTCTTATAATCTCAATTGATTGTAATATTGCATAATCTCTTATTTCAGTAATTTTTTCTTCACTGAATGAGACTTGAATTGATGAAAAATCTTCATTATTGACTATAAGTGAATCATCAATATTTAGAATTAAACTTTTAATTAGATCTACATCATTTTCTTCAATCAAAGAAAAAGTTAATTCTGTGTTAATTACGGATAAATTTCTATAACCTATTCTAGGATTTGCATTTCTTAATACTACCCTTAATTCATCTGCTACTGAATTTAATCTATCAGTTTGTAGACTATCTGATTCAACTTCTAGTAATAAATAAGATCCTCCTTGAAGATCTAATCCTAATCTAATTTCTCCAGCCTTGAAAAAATTAGGTACATTATTTTTGGAAATAAAATTAGGTAATGAAAATAAAATAGCAAAAATGCTAACTATTAATATTAGTACTTTTTTCCAATTCTCAAATATAAGCATCTAAAACCCTAAAATGAAATTAATAAAAAAACTTTATTTTTTTTGATCTAAACTTTTATCAGATACTACTTCAGTAATAGTAGATCGCACAACCTTAACTTTTACATTTTCTGCAATTTGAACAGATGCAATTCTATCATCTATTATCTTATCAATTGTTCCCATCAATCCACCAGCAGTAATAACTTTATCTCCTTTAGTTAAAGCTTCAACCATTGACCTATGCTCTTTCATTTTTTTTTGTTGTGGTCTAATAAGTAAAAAATAAAATACTGCAAATATTAATACTAACGGAGCAATTTGAATTAAAAACCCAGATCCTCCACCTGCACCTTGCGCCATTGCTTCTGAAATAAACATGTTAACTCCTTAAATAAAAAATTATATAACCCCTAAATCATATATTGCAAAGTATATAATGAAGGTTTACCGTAATAAATATTAAATACTATATTATTGCAACAAAAACTATTATTCTTATTGCCTTATGGAAAAAAAATGAATTTTGATAAAAATATTTTATCTTTATTGCAAAGATCAACAGAAGCTCTTGAAAAAGTTACTCAGATAAATTCAAAAAAAAAATTAGTAATTACTTCTGCTAACGGATATCTGTGGGATTCTGAAAATTTTGAACTAATTCCAATCAATGTAATAAATGCTATAGATCTAAACTTATTAAAAGGTATAGATCATACAAAGGAAATTCTTTTAAAAAATACACTTCAATTCTCTGAAGGTTTTCCTGCAAATAATGTATTATTATGGGGCGCTAGAGGAATGGGTAAGTCATCTTTAGTAAAATCTATACACAAGGAGATTACTAAAAAAAATAATACATATCGTTTAATACTAATTGAAATTTATAGAGATGATATAAAAAGCCTTCCGAAATTAATATCTCATCTTAATAAACATAATCATCAATTTATAATATTTTGTGATGATTTATCTTTTGATACAAATGAAACTACCTATAAGTCTTTGAAAACTGTTCTTGATGGAGGTATCATGGAAAGAGCTCCTAATATTTTATTTTATGCTACATCTAATAGAAGACATTTGATGCCTAGATCAATGATTGAAAATGAAAAATCTAATTCTATATCTCCTTCTGAAAGTGCTGAAGAAAAAATTTCATTATCAGATAGATTTGGTTTATGGCTTGGTTTTTATCAATGTTCTCAAGATGATTATTTAACTATAGTAAATAGTTATGCAAAAAAATTTAAATTAAAAATTGATAACAAAGATTTAAGTAAGTTGGCCATTGAATGGTCAGTAACAAGAGGTTCTAGATCTGGAAGAGTCGCATGGCAATTTATTCAAGATTTAGCTGGGAAATTAAAAGTAAAGTTAAAATAGTTACGGTAAAAATTTCAATGGATTTAAAGGACCATTTTTATCTCTAATTTCAAAATGAAGTTGGGGAGTAGACACCTTTCCACTATTACCTACTAAGGCAATTACCTGGCCTTTATTTACTTTTTCACCTTTGACTACATTAATCTTATCTAAATGTGCATATGCGGAGGTTTTATTATTATAATGCTTTACTAGTATTAAATTACCAAATGCTTGAATTTCATTGCCAGCATAAACTATTTTTCCAGATTCTATAGCAAAAACCGGCTCACCTATTGAAGCAGAAATATTTATACCATCATTTCTTAATCCTTTAGCTAATAGGCCAAAATTTGATATTATTTCTCCTTTTACAGGCCATACATAAGTCGAACTTTTATTACCAACAACTATATTATTTTTTTTACTACTTTTTTTAGCAATAATTTTATTAGGCTTTTTACAGGAGGTATTTATATTATTTTCATTAAAAGGTATAAATATTTTATCACCCTCATATATTTTATCATCACTCTTTAACTGATTAATTTTCATTATATCAGAAACACTTACGTTATAACACTGTGCAATATCAAATAAAGTATTTCCCTTTTTAACCTTATATATATTAGCTTCAGCAATTATTAACTTATCACCTTTGAACAATGTAAATGGAGGTTCTAATTTATTAGCTCTTATAATAGAACTAATCGGAACTCCTTCTCTTTTTGAAATTGAATATAAGCTATCACCTTCATACACAGTAATAATTCTTTTTTCTTTATTCCTATTTTGACTACTATCACTTTTATCAATTACAGGTGCTAAATAATCTTTCGAAGTACATGCAGAAAATAACAAAAATATAATTATAAATTTAAAAAAATTCTTATTCATGACATAATCAACTATATTAACTTACTTCTGTTGACTTGATAATTAGATTTAACTTCTATTTTATTTTCGTAAGGTAAATAAGTCGTATAAAACTGTTTCTCATTATATCTTTTAACAGCAATTATAACGCCATTATTTTTATCCAGATTAGGATATAAATATTTTAAATCGTTATCTACTTCACTATCTATATATATAGCATCAAATGGAGATGCCTCAAGCCATCCTAATTTACCATCTCCTAATTTATAAGATATTCTATGAGAAATATTTTTCAATATTTCACTTGAAAAAGTATAAGCCTCTTCATTAATTTCTATTGTATAAACCCTATTATATATCTTAGATAATAAAGCAGTTTGTAAACCTGAGCCAGTGCCAATTTCTAATACATTTTTTGTATTATTATTAGCTGATAAACCTAGAAAAATCATTTTTGCTAAATCACTTGTTTTAGGAGCAATAATATCAGAAAATATTTTAAAGTCTAAATCTTCACCTGAAAAACCTTTCAAATTTTTTGGCAGAAATTTCTCTCTAGAAAATGAAGCAATAGCATTAATGATTCTATCATCTAATATACCATTTTGCCTCAGATTAAGAAGCAACATTAAGTTTCTTTCGTCTAGTTCATTTATATTTATTGAATTGTTCCTTATAAATATTTAAACTTTTAATTTCTGACATATCAACATTTATTGGACTTATAGAAATATAATTATTATTGATTGCCCATATGTCGCTATCCTTTTTATGAATATTAGAAGAAAATCTATCCGTTGTTAACCAGAAATATGGATTGTTTTTAGCATCTTTCCTTATTAAGAATTTTCCTTTAGGCTTTCTTCTAGATAATTTTGTAACCTTAATATCTAAAATATTTTTATAATTTAGATTTGGAAAATTTACATTAAAAAAATGGTTTTCATTTAAGTCAGTATTTAAAACATTAATAATAATTTTCTGTAAATACTTATCTATTCCTGACCAATCATCTTTTTCTTCACTTTTTGCTAAAATTTTTGATATAGCAATTGATTTAATATGCCTCAATGCTCCTTCTAGAGCTGCACAAGCTGTTCCAGAATATGTAATATCATCAGCTAAATTTTCACCCATATTTATTCCTGAAAGTAATAAATCTGGGCTATCATTATTTAGTATATGAAATATTCCTAACATAACACAATCCGTAGGTGTTCCATCACATGTATAAAAATTTTCATTTATTTTATTTAGTCTTATTGGCTTAGTAATGGTAATGGAATGACCATAGCCTGATCTATTTTCCTTTGGTACTACAACTAAATATTTGTTAGTTATTTTTTTTACAATTTTAATTAATTTCTTCAAACCTATTGAATCAGGGCCGTCATCATTAGTGATATATATGAATGGGTTTTTTTTTATTTTACTCATTAAGTTTAATTTTATCCATATTATTCATGTAAGGCTTCAAAACTGTAGGAATATCTATACTCCCATCTTTATTTTGATAGTTTTCTAATATAGCTAATAAAGCTCTTCCTACAGCAACACCAGAACCATTTAACGTATGCACTGATTCAATATTATTATCACTACTTCTCATTCGGGCTTTCATTCTTTTTGACTGAAAAGCATTGCAATTTGAACAACTTGATATTTCTCTATATTTATTTTGAGATGGAAGCCAAACCTCAATATCATATGTTTTAGCTGCAGAAAAACCCAAATCACCTGTACATAATATTACAACTCTGTATGGTAATTCTAATTGTTTAAGTATCTCTTCAGCACATTGCAACATTCTCTCATGCTCACCTGAAGAATCATTAGGTTTTACTATTGAAACTAGTTCAACTTTTTTAAATTCATGTAATCTAATCATACCTTTTGTATCCTGCCCAGCTGACCCAGCTTCTGAGCGAAAACAACTAGTTAAAGATGTAAATCTGAAAGGTAGAAGGTCCTTATTAATAATTTCATTTGAAGCAATATTTGTTAGAGGTACTTCTGATGTTGGTATTAACCAATGGCCAGAAGTAGTTTGAAATAAGTCATCACTAAATTTAGGTAATTGCCCTGTTCCAAATAAAGCACTATCTCTTACTAAGCTTGGAGGACTAATTTCAGTGTAACCATGTTTCTGAGTATGAATATTTAACATAAAATTAGATAAAGCTCTTTCTAATAAGGCTAATTTATCTTTTAAAATAACAAAACGTGCACCCGACATCTCAGAAGCTTTATCAAAATCCATCATCCCTAAATTAAAACCTAACTTATCATGAGGTAGAGGACTAAATGAGAAGCTTGGTATATCTCCATGGACTTTTATAACTTTATTAGATGCTTCATCTTTTCCTTCTGGAGTGTCATCAGATGGCATATTAGGAATTACTTCTAATATTGTTTTTATATTCTCTTCTATAGAATTACTATCATCCTGTAGAGAATTAATAGATGTCTTTAGTTCAGAAACTGCTTTAATTTCTTCTGATGCATCTTCACCACTAGATTTTTTTATTCCTATATTTTTTGATAAGTTATTTCTTTCATTTTGTAATTTCTGTAAATTAGATAGTAAAACTACATATTTATCATATAATTCAATAGCTTTATTAGAAATGCTGTCCAAACCTCTTTTAGCCATAGCTTTGTCAAAGACTTCAACATTATTTTTAATCCATTTAATATCGTACATGTTGCCCTTTAATCTTCAGTAAAATCAGTTTCAGGTATATCTTCTATATCATCCAAATTATTCTTTTTTGAATTTTCATTATTAGATGGATCATTCGGATCTTCTGGATCATCAGAATCTTCTTCATCACTATTCTTTCTTTTTCTTTCCATTATAGCAGCAAGCCTTATAGAAATTTCATATAATATAATTATTGGTACGCCCAATCCAACCTGACTGATTAAATCTGGAGGCGTTAAAATAGCGGCCGTTGCAAAAGCTCCAACAAAAGCATACTTTCTTTTTTCTCTCATACCTTTTGATGTAACTAATCCAGCTCTTGCTAAAAGTGAGACTGCGACAGGTAATTGAAAAGCTAAACCAAAAGCAAACATAAGCTTTAAAACTAATGAAAGATACTCGTTTACTTTAGCTTCAAGTTCTATGGCTAAGCCTGTTTCAAGCCCAGTAGTTTGAAAGCCTAGAAAAAATTTCCAAGCTAAAGGAAAAATAAAGTAATAAACTAGCGAAGCACCTAAAGCAAAAAGAACAGGTGTAGCTATTAAAAAAGGATAGAAAGCCTTCTTTTCATTCTTATAAAGACCAGGTGCAGCAAACTTATAAATCTGTGAGGCAATTACAGGAAATGATATAAATAATGCCGTATAAAAAGAAACTTTTAAATAAGTAAAAAAGGCTTCAGTTAATCCTGTATAAATCATTCTAGGATTTTCATATCCTAAATCTTGATAAGTAATTTTAAGTGGTTTAACTAAAAATCCATAAATATAATCAGCAAAAAAATAAGAAATTAAAAATGCTATAAAAAATGCTATAACAGCCCATTTTAGTCTATCTCTTAACTCTATTAAGTGAGAAACCAAAGGCGCCTTTGAATTTTCTATATTATCATCATCTGAATTATTATTGGCCATTTTATATCTATCAACTATTAAGTTGCTGAATTATCTTTATTTAAATTTTTATTTTCTTCTTTAGGAGTGTCTATTTTATTTTCAATATTGCTTTTTTCCGAAATATTTTTTTCAGGTTCATCGTCCTTATTGAGAGGAATAGGCCAGGCAGATTGCTTTTTATCTTTATCAACTACATCTACACCACGAAGCATTTCAGTTAGTTCTCCTTCCGAGTCTATAGTTTCAGACATACCTTTTGTAAAATCTGTTTTTGCTGATTCAATTTGCTTCTTAACTTCATCTAATTCAGAATCTCTAACTGCATCTTCAACAGTATTTTGAAACTCACGAGATAAAGACTTAAGCTTCCCTATCCATATACCAACTGTTCGCAGTGCTTTAGGAATATCTTTAGGACCCACTATAAACAAAGCAACAACTGTAATAACTAATATTTCTGTCCAACCTATATCAAGCATATTAGCTCTCCTTAAATTAAGCTAAAATCTTAACTAGATTTAGAGTCCGTATTACTATCTTTATCTTTTGCAACTGATACAGTTTCATCACTTCCAGATTCTTCTGTACCTTCTTCTTCTTTCATACCTGTTTTAAAATTTTTAATTCCTTTGGCTACATCACCCATTACGCGTGGTAATTTACCCGCACCAAATAAAATTAATACTATCGCTAATATTAAAACAATTTGCCAAATTCCTATACTCATAAAACTTCCTCCATTTATCAATTTGATATAAGCATCTAATATTATATGTATATACTTTATTTATTTAATAGGAAACACAAAAGCCCAATCTTTATTAAATAATAATTTTTTATACAATAAAACTTTATCTAAAATATTTGAGAATATTAAAATTTTTATATTTTTTTCATACTTTAAGATAGAAATTTCTAACTCTGTTAAAAGCCCTAAATATTTATAATTAATTATATTTATTGATATTGCATTTTTACTAGTTTTAGTAAAAGTAAAAGCTTCGGGTCTAACAATTAATTCGTATTTAGAAATAATTTTACTAGTTACACTGATTTTTCCAAATGGTGTATTTAAAAATCTATTTTTAGAGATAAAAGTATAATAAGAAGTAGGTCCGATTAATTTAGCAGAAAATGAATGCTTAGAATTAAAATATAATTCTTTTGGAGAACCTTCATCTATAATACTACCATCTAACATAATTATAATTCTATCTGCTAATCTCATCGCTTCTTGAGGATCGTGAGTAACCATAATAGTTGGTGTCTTAGTATTTTTTAATATCTGAATAATATCAATTGCTATATCAAATTTTGACGAACTATCTAAAGAACCAAAAGGCTCATCAAGTAACATTACATCAGGATTACTTGCAAGCGCTCTTGCTAAAGCTACTCTTTGTTGTTCTCCTCCAGATAATGAACTACTATACCTTTCAGAAAAATCTTTTAATCCTACCTTTTTTAGTAATTTATTAATAGTAGCATTATAATTATTATCCTTAGGTAACGAGAACCCAATATTATTTTTAACTGATAAATGAGGAAATAAGGCTATATCTTGAAATAACATGCCGATAGACCTTTTCTCAGTCGGGACATATTTACCTCCATACACTATATTATTTCCTACTTTTATAAGGCCCTCATACGGGTCTTCAAAGCCGGCTATTAATCTTAATAAAGTTGTTTTACCAGCCCCACTCGGCCCTAACAAACAAACTATTTCATTAGAAGATACTTCTAAATTAAAGTTTTTTATAGATTTTCCATTTTTATATTTATGAGATAAACCTATAACTTTTAAATTATTTTTAATTTTCATTATTTTTTATATTTCTAATAATTATTAATGTCTAATTCCCCTGGCTAAAATAAATAATGGTAATAAACAAACTACCACAATAGCCAGGAGAGGAATAGCTGCATCGCCAAGTCTCTCATCAATTGCAAATTCATGAGCCTTAATTGCTAATGTAGACAATCCAAATGGCCTCAAAATCATCGTAGCAGGTAATTCTTTAAGAACATCCACAAATACTATTAATAAGCCTAGGGATATTCCTCCTAATCCTATTCTAGCATGTATATTGCTTAAAATAGAACTATTAGATTTACCTAACACCTTTGCTGCATAATCAAATGATATTGGTATCTTAATAAAAGAATTTTCAACGGAATGCATAGATAATGCTAAAAATCTAACTAAGTAAGCAAATAATAATGCAAACCAAGAACCAGTTAATAATAAACCAATAGAAATATTAAAATATTGTAATGCAAAATTACTAATTATATTATCTATCCATGCTAATGGAATTAGAACGGCTACTGCAGCAACTGCTCCTGGAATAGAATAACCTAAACTTGCTATTCTTGCGAATGGAGCTGCAATTTTAGAGTTAGTCCTTACGCCATATATAATTAAAATAGCAAATAAAATGCATATAAATGCGGCCAATAATGCTAAACTAAAAGAGGATATAAATAACTGAATAAAATTATATAAGTCTATGTTATTAATACTTTTTATAGACCATATTATTAGAGTAGTAATAGGTATAAAAAAGCCAATGCATACTGGAATACAGCAAATAATTAAGGCGGAAAAACCTAAATATCTATTTAAACTAAAGTATTTATATCCTCTTGAACTTCTTGTATTATTAGTAAATTCAGCTTTACCTCTAAGGACCTTTTCAAGGCTAATAATAATAGAGATAGTTATAAGTAATATTATTGATAATTTTCCTGCAGAAACTATATCTCCTAAATTAAACCATGCCTTATAAATTCCTTTTGTAAAAGTTTCTATTCCTAAATAATCTGCAACCCCATAATCAGCTAAAGTTTCCATTACAACTAGAATGACTCCGCCTACTAAAGCGGGTCTTGCTAGAGGTATTGCAATCTTATAAAAAATTGATAATAAATTTAATCCTGAAACTTTTGCAACTTCAATATATGTTCCAGACTGAGCAATAAAGGCTTGTCTGGCTAGTAAATATACATATGGGTAAAGACTAAAAATAAATACAAAAATAGCTCCGTATATAGAATAAAAGTTTATAGAATTTATTTCATAATTAGTAATATACGAAAAAATTAATATTAAATAACCACCATAACTCAATAAATCTGAGTAAACATATGCTAATGCGTAAGAAGGAATAGCTAAAGGAAGTACTAGCAACCACTCTATATATTTTTTCATAGGAAATATATACATTGTAACCAGCCACGCTGTTATAACACCTAAAATTAATGTTCCTAAAGCTGAAAAAATTAATAAAATTAATGAATTTAATATATAAGTAGTTAATACTGTATTCTTAAGATGTAACCAAGTATCATCACCTGTATTAAATAGAAATAAGAAAATAGTTAAAATAGGAATAATAACTATTAAACTCAATATAACAGAAAAATAAGCCCAGCTATTTTTAATAAATGAAGTCATTTAATAATTATAAATAATAAAAACAAAAATCATATATATATTATAATTATTTCCAGCCCACTCTATCAGCTAACCTAATCGCTTTATAGGATAACAAGCCATATTCGTAGACATTAGTTGAGTCAGCTTCATAAGACCCAAGTTTTTTTAATTCAAGTGGAACCTCAATAGTATTCACAACTGGATATTCAAAATTTGTATGTGCATATATTTTTTGTGCTTTATCACTAACTAAGAATTCTATTAATTTCTTCCCATTATTTGCATTAGGTGCATTTTGAAGAAGGCCTGCACCACTAATATTAAAATGAGTTCCCATCTCCTCATCCTTTGGAAAATAAATACCTAAAGAATCAAACAAACCTTTATTATCAGAATTAAGCATATTTACAATATAATAGGAATTAACTATTGCAATATCTCCTATTCTAGCAGCTATAGCTTTAATTTGATCTCTATCCCCTCCAGCTGGATCCCTAGCTAAATTATTTACTAATCCTTCAGCCCATAATTCAGTATTTGCTTCTCCATACTTAGAAATCATATGTGCAATTAAAGATTGATTATATATATTGCTAGAAGAACGAATTAGTATTCTATTATTGAAAATTGGATTTGAAAGAAATTTATAACCTCTTAATTCATTTTCTTTAACTCTATCTAAAGAATAAACTATTATTCTAGCTCTTAAACTTAAACCAAACCATAAATTATTTTTATCTCTATATTTTGCCTCAATCCTAGTATTTAATATATCTGAATTGATAGGTTGAAAAAAATATTCTTTAGATGCTTTCCATAAATTACCTGCATCAGATGTTAGCATAACATCTGCAGGAGATTTTTTACCTTCTCTTAATATTCTCTGATGAAGTTGAGAAGCTTTTGCAGTTACAATATTAACTTTAATTCCAGTTTCTTTTTCAAATAGAGCTATTAATGGTTTTATTAAATGTTCTTTTCTAGCAGAATAAAGATTTACCTCTTCTGACCAACAGTTAACCGTTGAAAATAGAGATAAAATACAAATCATTACTATATTCATTTTATTCATAATTGTGCCAATTCTATTCAATATCATTGAGAATGATAATTACTCTCATATAAATACGTTAAATAAAAGAAAAAACAATAGAAAATAAAAATATTAATATAATGGCAACATTAAAGAGTAGTAATATTCTCTCTATTTAAAACTGACTGACCTACATTTCTTGCCAGCAAGCCTGAAGATTTAAGCTCAGAAAGACCAGGAAGGTCTTTTAAAGAAGATAATCCAAAATGGTCTAAAAAATCTTTTGTTGTCTTCCATGTAGAAGGCCTACCAGGAATATTTTTATGGCCCCTAGGCTCTACCCAATTGTTATCTAACAAAACCTCTAAAGAACTCTGACTAACACTTACACCTCTCATATCTTCAATTTCTGCTCTAGTAATAGGCTGATGATAAGCTATTATAGACAGTATCTCTAAAGCTGCTTTGGATAATTTTTTTTGTATTGTTTTTTCTATTCTTAAGTATTCAGCAATACTACTAGAAGTTCTAAATGCCAGTGTATCTCCACTATTTTCTAAAACAAATCCACTGTCTTTATACTTTTCTATAAGAAAATCTATAATAATATTAATGTCTATATTTTCAGGAAGTCTATTTAATAAATCTTTTATTCTAATTGGTTTTTCACTAGTAAAAATAATAGCCTCAGCAATTTTTATTAATAATTCTTTATTCATAGCTAATTAGACTCCAACTTATTTCTGATAAATATATCGCCAAATGGATTTAATTGTCTTATTTCTACTTTACCTTTTTTTGCTAATTCCAATGTAGCTGAAAAAGTAGCAGCTAAAACTGAACTATTAAAAACGTTATCACTATTATCTAATTCTGCTGGAAGAAATAAGGATAATTGTTGCCAATCCTTATCATTATTTAATAAACTATTAAGTCTTTTTAATGCTGACTCGATAGTTTCTAACTTCTTCATAGGAGGCTTATAATTCTGCAAATTTTTACCCCGCACCACGTTACTGTAAGAAAAGAGTAAATCATTTAAATTAGTATTATCTTCAACATGTATAATTTTATCTTCTTTTGAAATAATACCCTTAGGAAAACGGTTTATATAAAGGAGATCAAGTTTAAACAATTTTTTAGCTGCATCTCTCATGGCTTGTAATCTAGTTAATTGTAATTTAAGCGCTTTTGATAATTCTTCTCCGTTAAGCTCCTCTTCTTCCTCATCTGGCAATAATATTTTAGATTTAAGAAAGGCAAGCCATGCTGCCATAACTAGATAATCAGAAGCTATTTCTAAGTTTAATTTATTAGCATTTTTAACATATTGTAAATACTGTTCAGAAAGCTCTAAAATTGAAATATTTAATAAATCAACTTTTTGTCTCTTTGCTAAATCTAAAAGAAGGTCTATAGCACCTTCATAACCGTTTATATTTAATAATAAAACTTCATCATTTGTAATGTTATCTGTGCTATCAAGTGAATCTTCTGAATTGCCATCTATATTATATTTTATTTCTTCCATAAGTACCTTAAAAATATAAACAATTATTAAGATCAATAACACAATATATATAAATATACTAGTTATAAACACAATATATAGAAATAATATCTTATAAAGAAATGTTATAATTCATATAATTTTTTAAAATATCGCATAATTCAATCTTATAAGATGATAGACAGCTTAACTTATTTACTTTTTGAATTTTATCTAAACTTAATTGTAGTTTTTTTAATGTATTATTATCTATAATTTTTCCATTTTTAAGAGCAACTTCTGTATCTTTATTTTTACCAGAACAATGTAAAATAATATCGTAACCTGCTTCATATATTGACTCAATTCTACTTTTTATGTCTCCTGACAAAGCAGACATTTCAATATCATCTGAAATTAAAATACCTCTGTAATTTAATTTTTTCTTAATATAATTATTAGCTATTTTTGATTGAGATATAGGCCATTTTGCATCTATATCTTTATATAAAATATGGGCTGTCATAGCTATTGGCATTTTTGATAAAGCCTTAAAAGGAATAAAATCACTATTTTCAAGAAACTTTATTTTTTCTTTTACTACTGGTAATGATAAATGACTATCAGAAGATGCCCTTCCATGACCTGGAATATGTTTGATAATAGGTAAAACTCCTGAGTCCATTAAACCATTACAGGCCATTTTACCTAATAATGATACTATATTTGGATCTTTAGAAAATGATCTATTACCAATTACAGAATGTGTATATTCATTAATAACATCTAAGCAGGGAGCACAATTAACATTTATTCCAATATCTATTAGATTACTACCTAAAAGATAATAATTTAAATATACTGCTCTTTTAGCTATTTTTATAGATTTAATAGCTAACTTTCCATAAATTTCTACTGCAGGATAATTAGGGCAATTAGGTTGCTTTAAT
>Ga0209631_10004339_pt1 | contig 15742 bp, 17 predicted proteins | sample COG_08_FD_184752 | JGI IMG/M metagenome (GOLD analysis project Ga0209631, IMG submission 184752) | Pelagic Microbial community sample from North Sea - COGITO 998_met_08 (SPAdes) (version 2) | ecosystem: Environmental > Aquatic > Marine > Neritic zone/Coastal water | place: Helgoland, sampling...
ATACAAAAAAGTTTGTCCAAAAGCGTCTGTTCAAAAGCGTCTGTTCAAAACTGTCTTTTCCAAAACTGCTTTTCCAAAACTGCTTTTCCAAAACTGTCTTTTCCAAAACTGCTTTTCCAAAACAGGCTTTCCAAAACAGCCTGTTCAAAACAGTTTTTCTAACATCGTTTTTCTCATACCATTTTTCCCATACCATTTTCCCCATACCGGTTTCCCAAAAGAGACTGGATGAGCGGTTGGTGTAAACCGCACGATGCAAGTTATACTGTATAAATATACAGAATTATGGGCAGAAAACCACCCCAATTCTGATTCAGCGCTCGGAAAAGTACTCGGCGCTGTTGGGTGGTTGAATACGGTCGGCGGGTCTTGGATCTTTGGTTGAGATGCCCGCTTGATTTGTTATATTGATGGCCTTCGGTGGATAGGGCCGAGCCATTAGATTATGGTGTTGTGCGCCGAGTGGGCTTGGCAGAATTTGAGGAATCATGGCGAAACTCTACTTTTATTATTCATCCATGAATGCGGGCAAATCGGCGTCTTTATTACAGTCGAGTTACAACTACCAGGAACGGGGGTTGAGCACTTTATTACTCTGCCCAGCGTTGGATGATCGTTATGGTGAAAACCAAATCACTTCCAGAATTGGGATCTCTGCGCCCGCAACTGGGTTCGCCAAAGACGAAGATTTGTTCGAACTGGTGACCCAGAAACGCTCCCAACAGGTTGTTCATTGTGTGATGGTGGATGAGGCGCAATTTTTATCGAAGGCTCAGGTTTATCAATTGGGTCAGGTCTGCGATGAAATTGATATCCCGGTGCTGGCTTATGGCTTGAGGACAGACTTTCAGGGCGAGCCTTTTGAAGGCAGTCAGTACCTGCTTGCTTGGGCGGATAACCTTAAGGAACTCAAAGCGATCTGTCACTGTGGTCGTAAAGCAACGATGGTGCTTCGATTGGATGCGGCCGGAGATGTCATAACGCAAGGGGCTCAGGTTGCCATTGGGGGTAATGCCAATTACGTTTCGGTTTGCCGTCGACATTACTATTTGAGCTACCACAAGAAACCTTCAGCATTTTCAAACTAAGCGCCTTGAGTGCCAGCAAGCCTGGCCCCTTGTCGGCCGGTTCAAACAATAGGTAGGCGAGTCAGGTCAAATCCAGTCAACGCAGTTTTAAGGCGCGTTTTCTTCAATTCAACAAAGGAAGTCGTATGAAAAATCAACAATGGCGTTTAGCGTCACGTCCAGAAGGACTGATTGGACCAGAACATTTCGAGCGCGGGGAGGCGGTTGTGCCGGATCTCGCCGCCGGGCAAGTTTTGGTCAAGAACCTTTACTTGTCTTTCGATCCAACCCAACGAGGGTGGGTTAATGACACCGAAAGTTACATGCCGCCAGTTGCGATCGGTGAAGTCATGCGCGCCAGCACCGTCGGACAAGTGGTGTCATCTCAAGCATCCGATTTCTCCGTCGGAGATCTGGTGCAAGGGCTTGGGGGCTGGCAAGAATACTTTATCAGCGATGGCGGCGTGGGCTTGAGCAAGTTGCCCGCGGGCATCACGCCCCAGCAGGCGCTTGGGGTTTTTGGAACCACCGGTCTCACCGCTTATTTTGGTCTACTGGATTTAAGTGCGCCGAAACCGGGCGATACCATCTTGGTGTCGGGCGCGGCCGGTGCGACCGGACAAGTGGTTGGGCAAATTGCGAAAATCAAAGGCGCTCGGGTAATTGGCATTGCAGGTGGTCCCGAGAAATGTCGATGGTTAGTCGAAGAAGCCGGATTTGACGCAGCGATCGATTACAAGAACGAGTCTGTTGCCGCAGGCGTTCAACGGCTCTGCCCAAACCGGATCAATATCTTTTTCGATAATGTGGGTGGTGATATTTTAGAGGCGGCGTTAGATCACCTCGCGCTGAATGCGCGCGTCATCCTGTGTGGTGGCATTGCCGGTTATAACGCGGTGACGCCGGTGCCGGGTCCAAAAAACATTATGAACCTTGTGATTACTCGATCACGAATGGAAGGCTTCATTGTCATCGATTATTTGAGTCGAATGGCGGAGTTCCTGGCGGATATGGTTCCTTGGTACCAGTCTGGAAAAATTATTCACCTTGAAGATGTGCAAGAAGGCTTTGATGCCATTCCTGCCACCCTGCAACGGTTGTTCTCAGGGCAAAATCAAGGCAAACAATTGCTTCGTTTAGCGGATCCCGCTTAGGGTGATTGGCTCGCCCGACGTTGCCATTTGGGTCGATGCAGATGCTTGCCCGGTGCCCATCAAGGAAACTCTTTTTAAGGCGGCTGAGCGAACGGGGATCAAGGTAACCTTGATTGCAAATCATCCCATGCGGGTGCCGCCGAGCGATCAAATTCACTTTATTCAGGTGCCGCAGGGCTTTGATGTTGCAGACCATCGATTGCTGCGAGAAGTTGCCTCAGGTGATTTGGTTGTTACTCAGGATATTCCGTTGGCCTCGGAATTGGTTGAATTAGGCGCTGAGGTCGTCAGTCCTCGAGGTGAGGTTTACTCACCGGAGACGATCAAGGCGAGGTTAACGATGCGCGATTTTATGGAGACGCTCCGTGCAAGCGGGGTTCAAAGCGAGGGTCCTGCGCCGCTTTCCAATAAAGATCGTCAAAAATTTGCGGCGGTGCTTGACCGTTATTGTCAGCAGCACGCGGTAAGATCAACCCGATGAGCCGAAGGCGAAAAGGAGACCCAGGATGAAGATTGAATCTGGACAAGTAGTCGTCATGGACTACAGAGTATTAAATGAAGCAGGCGATGTGCTTGAGCACAATGCGCCGGGCGCGCCCATGGTGTATCTCCATGGGCATCGCAATATTCTACCCGCGCTTGAAGCTGCGCTCGCTGGTAAAGCCGAAGGAGAGCAGCTTGCTGTAACCTTAACGCCAGAGCAAGCGTATGGTCCTCGGCAAGAGGGTGCGGTTGATCGAGTGCCAATCAAGTATTTGGTCAAGCCGCCCAAGCGGATTCAACCCGGCAGTTTAGTCCGAGTGAATACCAAAGACGGCGCGCGCGATGCGGTGGTGGTAAAGGTTGGTCGCTTTAATGTCGATCTGGATAGTAATCACCCCTATGCGGGTAAAACCTTAACCTTTGAGCTTGCAATCCAAACCGTGCGTTCAGCGACCGCGGAGGAACTCTCCCACGGCCACAGCCATGGCGTCGCGGGCAGTGCAGATTATCACGACTAATATACCTCAGCCGGGCACCCATCTGTCCACTAACCCGTTTTAAGAATCCGCTATGAACAGCGCCAATGAAACCACAACACAAAAGACGATACTGTCCGGCTCCACCACAAGCGGTAACCTCATCTTGAGGAATGAGATCGGCGCTGTGTCAAACTGGAAAGTCATCCAGCAAAACTGTCTGCCGTAGCTGATGCGAGCGAGTGCGGAAAAAGCGACTGCAAGCGCCACTGTAACGTTGGCAGGCGTTTATGAGAAAACAGCCTTGCTGCCGTGCCAACGATTGGATTGCCAACAGTTTTACGAAAGCTAACGCCGTGAGACCCTGATAGCGCCGGTTAAGGTTTATCGGCCCTGCCAAACCGGCGTTCTTTTCTCCGCAAAGGCGCGGGGTCCTTCCAAAGCGTCTGCACTGTTACGTCGGAGCTGCTCTTCTGGGTAAGTCTTCTCAAAGGCCGCGTGCAGCGGATGATCAAGTCCTTGCATCGCGCAGGCCTTTGTAGCGCGAACCGCTAAGGGCGCACAACGAAGCATGTCGTCGACATAGCCTTGAACGGTCTCAAGCAATTTAGCTTTGGGCACCACCTCATTAATGAGTCCGAGTTCATAAGCGCGCTGTGCAGAGAAGTGCCGGCCCGTGAGTAGGTAACCCATCGCGGGTTTTAACCCGATCTGGCGGGGCAGCCGGTGAACCCCCGCACTGCCAGCGATTAAGCCGCGGGTTGGCTCGGGTAAGCCAAATGTAGCGTGATCCGCCGCGATGATCAGATCACAAGCCATAGCGACTTCTAGCCCGCCGCCAAGCGCATAACCATTAACCATCGCAATCAGCGGCTTTGGAAAGTGCCAGCGCTCGATAATATGACGCGTGTCTTGTTCATAGGCCTTGATAGCATCGAGTTGCGCAGTGGACGCGGTGTTCAATAGCGCGCGGGCTTTGAGATCGGCGCCTGCGCAGAAGGCTTTATCGCCGGCACCGGTAATGACTGCGAGCCAGATATCCTCATTGGTTTCGACGTCATCAAGATGTTGTGACAATTGCCATCGTAATTCGGGGTCCAGTGCATTGAGGCTCTCTGGTCGATTGAGGGTAATCCAGGCAACGTGCTGCTCGACGACGAAGGTTGTGGTGTTCGTTGTGATCATGGTGGCGCTCCCGTGAACAAGTAATAGGGCGTGATTAACTGCTGGTTGGTCGCGCAGCTGGTAGTGATGGTGCGTAGTAAGGGAAATCTGTTTGGCTGCTGGCCATCGTCAACAAACTTTTGAGCGATTGAAATTGATTTAAGGTTTCGAGTTGTTTGATGGTCACCGTCATCATGCCGAAGTCATCGCGACTATTTCTGTTTAAAGCTTCCGCAGGTGAAATCCACAGGCTTTCAGTCGTCTCGGCGCCATCGTGTCGGTGCAACTGCTTTTGTGGCGCTGCGGTAATAAAAAACCGCGTATCGAATCGTCGTGGTCTGCCGGCTGGCGTGACCCAGCGGTTGAAGTAGTGTATCTGATCAACAGCGAGGGTTAAGTGCTCGCGAGCGCAGAGCGCTTTGAGGGTTAAGTCGCCGTTGTGCATCTCGGTGCGAGCTTGATCCAGGTCCATATCCCGAGTATCGGCCAGCGCGCCGTCTTGAGTATAGGCGAGTAAAATCCCCGATTCTTCGAAGGTCTCGCGAATCCCAGCAACCCAACAGGATTGCCAGGCATCTCCAAGGGCTTTTTGCTGCCGAAGCTGTGGCGCACCCAGCGGACTGAAATAGTTGATCAGTTCTGGGTCGGCATCGGCTTCGTCAATTTTACCGCCCGGAAAGACATACATGCCGCCGGCAAAAACAGCGGCATTGGTTCGGCGCAGCATTAGGATCTCGTATTGCGGCGCTGCTGCGCGGGCAATAATGACCGTTGCGGCTGGACGAATCGGCTGCTCAGTCATCGGCTTGAATCACGCCCTGTTGAGACAAGGTCGTGATCTCAGCTGGTGTAAAATCAAACTCTTGCAGGATTGCCTTGGAATGTTGACCGAGGGCAGGCGCGGCGCGCTTGGGTCCAACGGGTGTTTTGGAAAACCGCATGGGAATCCCGACCGTTGAATAGTCGCCGTGAATTGCGTCGTTAACGGTCGGAAACAGATTGATTGCCTGGGCTTGGGGATCTTGCGGGACCTCATGAAGGCCTAGGACCGGCCCCCAAATAAGGCCCGCGGCATCAAATATCTTGCCCCATTCATCCCGGCTTTTTGACGCTAAGGCCTCGTCAACGCCTCGGGTGAGCTCGGGCATATTGTCGTATCGGCCTTTTGGGGTTGCGTACTTTTCTTCAGTGAGCCAATGCTCAAGACCGAGTGCCCGACAGAAATCAAGCCATTGGCCTGCGCCCGGCATATTGAAAACAACCCATTGGCCGTCTCCGCAGGGGTATCGGTTGGCGGTCGGTGTCAGCATATTGGGTCGGGCGCGTCGCCGAACGGGCGCCGAATCCATGGCGGTCGTTGCGTAATCTGAAGCTTGGGTCCAAACGGCTGTTTCAAACAGTGAAGTCTCGATGGTCTGGCCCGTTCCGGACCGCTCTGCTTGTCTTAGCGCGGCCAGAATGCCCGCGACGAAGGCCAGGCCCGTGGTGTGGTCACCTTGTGCAGGTCGTGCTTGGGGCACAATGCCGTCATCACCCTCGCGCATTGCATCATAAAGGCCGGATCGACCAAAAAAAGCGGTCACATCGTAGCCAGGCCGCCAAGCATCTGGTCCGGTCGTGCCATAGCCTGTGAGCGTTGCATGGACCAAGGTCGGATTAATAGAAAACAAGGTCTCTGGATCCAGCTGATATTTTTGTTGCCGTTCAAGGAGCAGGTTGCACATGAAAATCTGCGCCTTGGCACATAAATGCTGAACCACCGCGATACCCTCGGGCTGCGTCAGATCTACCACCAGCGATTCTTTACCGCGATTATCGACATCAAATTGGAAGTCAAAGGCTTTTAAAGGACTGTCAATTTTGGGTGCGCGACCCATATTGCGCATGGGATCTCCACTGGGCGGCTCAATCTTGATGACGCGGGCGCCGAGGTCGGCCAAAATTGCCCCAGCACTCGGCGAGGCCATCCAGTTGTCGATTTCAATCACTAAAATATCGTCGAGAGGGGAAACCACTTGTCGTACTCCTTATATCAAGCGAGGCCTCATAATAGGAGAGTGTGCCGCATTAGGAAAGTCGCGAAACGATTGGTGACACCTCAAATAACCGTGCTCGTCGCTTAAAATGGGTGCAACAAAACAAACACCGCCCGAAATTCGTGATCAAAGTAAAAGCGGTCGTAATTCGGGTGACCGGAGCGGATGCAAGTTTCATTGGGTTTGATCCGGCTGATTCCGTTACCAGTGTATGGATGGCCTTGGTGGGCGCAGGGCGCCTTTGTCCGCCCACTTCTTGGGATCGGGCGGGAGGTCGGCGCAGAAATGGGGTGTGAATTGTCGGAAGGTTCAGTCTGGCTGTCCAGTACGCTTGCCGCGATTGTTCGCAACGTGATGCGCTGCGGCCGTTGGATACGATCGGTGCCGATGAGTCGCTGGTTTTTTCTGGCCCGCTGTGAGCGCACCGGATGGGTCTATTGCGCTCGCGTTAGGGTCGGTTCATGACGCGGAGATACTTTAATTTTGTTTTACCCTTATTGTGTACGCGATGAAAGACGCCGGCCTGGACGGTGACAATATCTTGGGCATTGACCTCGTAGAGCTCTTCTTGCTCGCCCTGACCTTCATCAGGATGCCTTAGATACATCTCACCGGAGCCTTGGGTAAAAAAGAAAATTTCATCTTGCATAAGGTGCTTGTGCCCGGCGGTTTGTTTACCGGGAAAAAGGTGGGTGCTACTGAGCAGTAGGTTTTCGCCAACATAATTATCCTTGACCGTGTAATTATCGGTCTCTTTACTGATGTGCCCACCAATATCGTCGAATTCATCTTTCATCGCTTGTTCCTTCTTTTTAAACGGCGCACCCGGCAATTTTGCCTAAAGTCGTTAGGATATGATATCCGTCAAGACCATTCCCGGCTAATTTAAATGGACTTGATCGCCCTGAATCCCGGTTTTCCATCAAGTTACATCCAGAAAGGGCCCTGTAAGGCAAGCCTGTTAGCTTGGGACCGTCGCCTGCGACGCGAAGTGCTGCGACGTTTAGTACCAATTTTGAACAATAAAACAGGATCGGTCGTTGGTTGCAGAGGCCGCGACGCCGGAGCGCGTTGTGTTTGTGATCAAGAAGGCGTTGGATGAAGATGAAAGTAGAGCTGGCGATCATGCCGGCTGGTTGCTGAAAGCGCGCCGTCTCTGACGTAGGGGGAGAGGGTCGATTCCTCGAAAGGGTGCACTTCATCGCCCATGATTGTGACCCGTTCAATCACCCGTTCGCCTTCAAAGTCGTTGAGTACAAAGTGCTGCGTGCAACGGTTGTCCCACATGCAAATCGTACCGGGCTGCCATTGGTAGCGCACAGTAAAACGTGGGCTGGCAACGAATCGTGTTAAGTAATTCAGCAGCATGTCGCTTTCTGTCGCCGACATTTCAACAATGCGCCGGGTGAAATGCTCGTTAACATAAAGCACCGGCAGCCCGGTTTCAGGATGAACGCGAACGACCGGATGCACGGCGGTTTGTTCTGGGTGATTGTGGGGATGCGCGTCATGTAGGGCGCTGAGACTTCGACATAAGGTTTGCATGGGCTCTGACAGGGCATCGTAGGCTCGATAAAGATTGGTCCACATGGTGTCGCCGCCCACCGCCGGACATTGCTTCATATTCAATATCGACATTTTTGCCGGATGTTCTTGAAATGTGATATCGGTGTGCCATTCATCTGCGATGCCCCCTTTGCTTGCGGTTAAACGAAAAATCGAGGCAGGTGTGTTTTCATCCTTGCCGAGGTTTGGGTGATCTTCTAGGGCGCCAAAATGTCGGCCAAGGGTTACGTGCTCATCGACTGAGAGGTTCTGCCCGGGGAAGAATAAAACCTGATGCTCGAGCAGTAGAGCTTTAATTCGCTGAATGTCTTCTGAATCGGCTGCGCTGAGTTGAAGTCCGGTAATTTCTGCGCCCAAGGCAGCCGAGAGACGTCGTTCGGACCAAGATTCGGAGGCTTGTGATGTCATAAACGGTTCCTCAGCGGATGAGCTGCAAGAATAAACCAAGGCCGCAGCAAAGGAAATTCTCTGTCGCTGCGGTAGACTACTGCTAACATGATCGTCCTGCGCGGACTTGCGGTAAAGAATTTGGATAAAAGGTTTCAGGGAGCCACATGCAAGGACTTTGGTTATCAAAAGGATCCTGGGCGTTTAAATCCGACCTGCTAGACCCGGTTGTTGGTTTGGATGAGTCATTGGTTGCTGTCCAGGCCGCGGGAATTTGTGGTACGGATCTGGAATTGGCTCGTGGATACTATGATTTTGATGGTATTCCCGGGCATGAATTTATTGGACGGGTGGTCTCGGGGGCGCTCTCGGGGCAGCGTGTTGTTGCGGATATCAATTTAGGCTGCGGGCAGTGCCTGCGCTGCCAAGCGGGCACACATCGTCATTGCGCCGAGCGCGTCGTCATCGGTATTCATCAGCGTGCTGGTGCCTTCGCGCAGTTTCTTTCGGTGCCGAATAAAAATTTAATTACGGTCGATGAGCGCCTGCCGGATGGGCTTGCAGTGCTGGCTGAACCGGTGGCAGCTGCGCTCGAAATTATTGAGCAAATGCCAAAACCTTTGCCCAGTCGAGTCCTGGTGATTGGTGCTGGCCGTTTAGGGCTTTTGGTTGCAGAAGTGCTGGCAAGCGTTGATTGCAAGGTTACCATCTTGGTGCGCAGCCGAGCGCGAGCGGCGCACCTTCAAAATAAAAGCATTCAAGTCGTGACCAGTATTCAACCGGATTCTTTTGGTTGGCTTGTGGACTGCTCGGGGTCGTCCTCCGGTCTTACAACAGCGTTGCACGCTGCAACACCACAAGCCATATTGGTCTTGAAGAGCACGCTGACCGACGCTGTTGGGGTTGATTTGAGTCCGATTATGGTAAAAGAATTGACTGTATTAGGCTCGCGCTGCGGGCCGATGGATAAGGCCCTGGCTTGGTTGGGCGCGGGTCATCTGAGCGCACCTTTATCGGTTTGCTATCCGTTCTCTGCGATTGATTCGGCATTGGATGCTGCTAAAGAGCCTAAGTACTTCAAGGTGCTACTCGAGCCCGATCAGTGCTAGTCGTCGAGCTGAATCAATTGCAGCGGGACGCCACCACCTTCGGCATCCAGCACAATATAGCGGGAAAAGCCATTTGCAGTCGCGTCAATGCTTTCAGGTCCGGCAAGTACAGTCTTGCTCTCCGCTTCAGTGATGGTGAGATTGTAGGTTTCTGGCGCTAGCCCGAACTGGCCGGTCACCAATGGCACGATATTGTTACCTGTCGGATTGCTGTCGCTTAGGTTTGCATCGCTTTTGAGCACGTAAACGTCAAGCTCTGAAGCTGATGGCGCGGCATGCAATATCGAGAAGCGCGATTCAGTTGCAACAGGTCTGTACGCCTCCGCAGTGATTCCGGCAGCAACCTCGTCGCCGGTTCCGCTGACCGCCAGCATATAATGTTGATTTTTCTCCACTGCAAAGCGATCACTGAAGAGCTCGGTGCTTGGATCGTTCGCGATGGTCGCAGTAAAAACGACGCTGCCCGTTGTGGTGGTGAAGTAGGGCGAAACGTCTGAATACAAAAGATCTTCAACCACCAAAGATTGCTGGGTGATTTCAACCTCAACCTCAGTATCAACTGGGGAGAGTCCCAAAAGAAAGAGTGTGACGTCATCGATAACATCTTTGATTGCGTTTGTTGCTCGTTCAGAGCTAACGCCATTGACTGTGATGATTGCGTTGACAGCTTCGGTGACAACGCTCAATTGAGCCGTTGCTAGTTGCGATAGGCCTGAAGCGTCCGAATCATTGTCATCATCGTCGTCAACCACAATGGTTAGCTGATTGCTTTCTTGATAGTCAAGGGTTGTGATCTGCAGATAAATTTGACCATCGGCGTCTGTTATGACGGTGGCGGTTGCATCTCCATTATCAGCCGTGTTGATAGCCGTCGTGATGCCTTCAACGCTAGAGTTGTCCTCATCAATCAAAACATTGGTGGTTGTAAAGCCATTTGTCATGACGAGTGTGCCGGTTCCAATTTTCGTGGTGCTTGCTTCAAAACTGGCGCTCGTTTGATAAATTTCTGGGATTGCCAGCTGCTGAACTGAGACGGTATAGCTGCCTGAACTCGCAGCGGCCTCGGCTTCGATGCTAACGACTCCGGGTGTTGATGACTGGGCCGAGCGTTGATAGAGGTCAATCGAGGTTTGATCGGGCACTGCGTTCAAAACGCGGACGCTGGCTGTGAACGTTTCATTTGGAAAGCCGAAAGTGCCGTTGATGGTGGCATATAGCCCCTGAATTGGGCTTTGGCTTGGACTCGGGCCAAACGTGTCAAGCAATACGATAATGGGGCGGATGCCGGTGGTGACCAAAAAATCATCAGAGGCCCAGATGACGTCTCCAGTGGAATTGGTCGCCTGAATTGATAACGTTGCGGTGCTCTCTACGGTGAGGGTTTCGCTGACTTCGCCAGGCTCGACCAGGAGTTCAGCAATCGGTGTTTCGGTTGCGGTTGAATCAAAAATGGTTAGCACGATGGTGTCATTTAAAGTACCTGCCGCATTGGCAATTCGTAGCGTTGTTGTGGTGTCTGTATCGGCTGGGACAGAAAGGTCTTCAAGCACTTCGATCACGGTAGGATTGGCCATGGTGCCAGTCAGGACCAGGGTTTTTAGTTGATCTTCTGGGACCAATACCGACAAGTTCGCGATGACCTCTAGTTGGTTATCTTTTACATAACTGATTTGGGTGTTCCGCTCTAAACCAGGAATCACCGAAGTAATGCTACTGAATTGCCCAAAAGGCGTGTTGCCAATGGATTGAGTACCAAACTCAACGACTAAAGAGGGTGCATCGGTTACAGCATTCACAAAGCGAATTGAGCCAGACGGGCTAGGTGCAAACTTGTCAAAGCCAGGGTCCTCACCACAACCGATTGTTAAAACTAAACAGGCGAAGTAGGCGGTCAAAAGAAGCGTGCGTTTCATAGCGTGGGGAGTATCCTAAGGTGACGGTATATTACAAGAAAAGTGTATCGGATATCAGCGTATTCTAACCGAAAGCATCTCTTTAGGGGCTAACCCCGCGTTCTAAATGCGATGATGCCAGCCGTGACGGCAACGTTTAAAGACTCGACGTCGTTTTGCATCGGGATCACCACGTGGTGGTCACAAGCCTTTAAGGTCGCATCAGACAGCCCCTCGCTTTCGTTTCCCAGCAAAAAGACTTTACGACGCGCCGTGTCAGCGCAGGATAAGGTCTCATGGCCCCGACCCGTCAGACCGAGTAATTTGAACTGTGCGCTTTTAAGCAATCTAATGGCATCCTCAACGGTGGCACAGTCAAGGATTCTGGCTTTGGGGATGCAACCCGCACTGGCCTTATAAACCAGTGGATCTAAACGAGCACAACCTCTTTGGGGTAAGACAAGGCCCTGCATCTTAGACGCGGCAAGGCTTCGAATAATCATGCCAAGGTTTTGAGGGTTGGTAATGCCATCGAGCAGCAGCAGTTCACAGTCCGTCTCAGTCAAACCATGCTCTGTGTCCTTTAAAAAGGCGTCTAGTTGTTGATGATGGGGGGTTGCGATATCGAGTGCAACGCCTTGATCTTGGCGGCCATTTTTGGAGATGCGGGAAAGCGCTTGCTTGTCATGCAGCTTAACGGGAATCGAGCGTTGCTTGCACAGCGAAAGAATTTCATTGATCGCGGGCCCTGGGCGGTTTGAGTGTGCGAGGTGCACCCGGTAGGTCACAATAGATGGGTCGCCCAAAACCTCGATGGCGGTATTTCTACCAAACAAGGTCATGCGACGCTCGGCAGGAGGGGGGCTGATGGGATCGCGCATTGACGCCTCGGATGACAGGATAGTTGGACTGCTTTTTATTGGAGTTGGCTTAGGCCTCAGTGGTATTTGGGATCATGGCTTTTTTCGAAAAAAAAACACAGCGATCCCGTCATCTTTCGGTTGGTGCCTTTCGGATGAGCCGAGTATTGGGCGAAGCGTCATCGGCTCTGACAGATCAATGCGGATTAACTCGCATTGATCAAGTGTTATCAAAACGCCGCAAGGGCCTTCCTCCGAAGAAACGAAACACGTAACCCAGTCAACCGGTTGCTAAAGTAAATCAGCCAGCGCCCCAGTGATCGCCTCGGGTGTTTCCTGAGGGTCAAAACGTTTGACGACGTCGCCTTTTGAGTTAACAAGGTATTTCGTAAAGTTCCAGCCGATATCGCCCGGAATTTGCGTTTTCAACCACTGGTATAGTGGCGCGGCTTGATCGCCGTTGACATCAATTTTTGCAAACATGGGAAAGTTTACGTCGAATCGATCCTTCGCGAAGGCAAGGATTTCGTCGTTGCTGGCGGGTTCTTGGGCGCCGAACTGGTTACAGGGGAATCCTAAAACAGTCAAATTATCGATTGTGTTGTGTAAGGTACGCAGACCTGCGTACTGACCGGTAAGGCCTCACTGGCTGGCCAGGTTAACGATTAAAAGGGCCTGGTCGCGATACTCAGACAGCGAGATGCTGTCGCCGGTAATACTGTCTGCTGTGATGCTATAAAGGTCGGTCATCGTTTTTTCTCCTTTGCGTCAGTGCATTCTATTCGATCACTTAGGCTTTACAAGATCTGTGACAAGGTCTGTCGTCGACGCAGCGCTGAGCGTTTTAGGAGAATAAACCGTGGAGATACCAGCGATGCGTTAACGCGCGATAAAAGATCCAATAAACCACTTGCTTCCGATATCGATACAAATAGTAGTCTCGATTTTGACCATCACCATCCCACCAAGCCGAATTAATCCGCTCAGGGCCTTTAATATAATCAAAGTCAGGATGTTGTAGCGGGTTTAAGTGCTTTTGAAGCCGTTTTGGGGGATCAATTAAAAAAGTGGGACGTTCAGGCCAGTTGGGTAAGGCGTTCGATATTTTTTGCTCAAAGTGCTGCGCAAGATCTGTTCGAGCCCAGTCTTTCTCTGGTCTGTGGTCGTTACCGAGACGAAGACCAAAGCAATCGGTTGTTTCGAGTTGGTGTTGTAGCAGATTCAGCAGATCGTTGCCCTGCTTGAGGACTTCAGGATCCAAGGCTGCTTGGTTTGATTGTGCTGTTTGATCCATCCTTGCAGTGTCAGGCAGAAGTGCTGAGCGAAAAAGTTGACTCGATTTTAGTTTTGCAGGATAGAAGTCTGCGGCTCGAAGGCTTAGTTCATCGACTGTCTGCACGGCTTGAACTTGATTGAGCTTAATTTCAGAAAGTTTTAGAAATAAGTCAGGATCATTGTCGGGTGCCGCCAAATGGATCGATAGCGCTTTTTTTAGTTGGCCTCGATAGTTCAGTCGTAAACTGAAATGTTGTAACTGAAATTGACGAGCGGTTAAAAAATCACTGAGCTCGTTGAGTAAGCGGTTGATTGGAAAAATTAACGACTGCAGGTTATCAATCGTATTAATGAAAAAAATATCGGACTCAAATTTTGGTGCGGGCTTGATAAACGCCTGAGGGTCTGCTCGCTCGCCTAACAATCGCTCAAGATAATAGATGAAGGCATCACCAAATCGTTTTTTCAAAGTGTGGCGAGGCAGATCGGTCAATTGTTTCAAGACCGTAATGCCCATTTTTTCAAGTTTCATAATGCTTGGGGGGGGCAGTTGTAAATGAATGAGTTGTACGGCTTTTAAGGCAACGCCTGGCGATTGCAGGTGGTTATCCGGGCAATCAATTTCGGCACTAATTTTTGCAGCAAGTGGCGTCTGGCTAACACCAAGCTTGGGTGAATAGCCAAGGTGCATGGTTTTTTCTTCAATAAGATGTTTGAGGTGATTGAGCCCGGAGAATAATTTTAAGCTACTTGAAACCTCAAGGATGAGGTGCTGATCACCATATGGGCAAACATTGGGCGTGAACTCATAAAGCCATTGTGCAATCTGTTCAAGCGCACGGCGTTCTTTTGACGGGGATCTCTCAATACAGGTCAAGTTCTCGCATAACGCGTAGGCATGACTGGCCATGGTGCCAACCGTAAGGCCGGTCGTTGCGGCGTGATAGGACAGTGCTTCAATACGTTGCTGTTGAATGATGGCAATCGGTTTAAGGCCGTCGTTTAGCGATTGCTTTGGTCCGCTTGGATAAAAAACCTCAAGGGCAAGGTTGGGCAGATAAAGGCAGAGCCATAGTTTGGGTTGGACTTTTTTACGCATGTTTTTAAGCGAGCGGGTTATAAGCGTGGAGGGTGTCCTGGGGTATGGTTGCGTTGGGGAGCGGCTCTAGGGGCTTATCGATGTGTGGCGAGATAACGGCTGTTAATGCACCTCTGCTGGTATTTGAGGCGGTTGGACGCACGGCTGGGATGGCCGTAATTGACTTAAAGGCAGTGCTGTTCGATGCCAAGGGTAAGGTGAGATCAAAAGCCGGGCTGGCCCAGCCGCCGGCGCGCTTGACGACTTCAACACGAACTTGATGCTGGTGAGCTCGCTTGCTATGCAAGTGCTCACTGGCGGTTAGCGCAATTCTTAAGGGGGCCGGAGAGGGCATTTGTTGAGCGTTAAGGTCTCGAAACAGCAGTTGCCAAGTCTGGTTGGTTTTACTTGCGACTTGCAGTCGCCTGATTGCGTGTGGCCGGATATTTTTTTCCGGCCACATTAAAACAGCGCTGCAGGCCTGTGATTTCAGGCATTGCTCTGCTGACCAGAGGGCCTCTTTGGCTGTTTTTGGTTGGATGATCAATATGCAGTCAAGGCGAAGCCCAGCCGCATACAGTGCGGGTGCGTAAGGCAAGTGCGGTGGCGAGATCCACACGATCCAGTGTGGACGGCGCTGACTTAGGTTGGCCAAGGCGGGTAATAATATTTGTAATTCACCGATGCCAGATTGTTTGATCAGGAGTTCTGTGACGCCCTGGGTTGGCCAGCCGTTATTGGGTAGGGCTTTGTCGAGCTGTCGATAGCCGCTGGGTAGCACAGTTTGATGATTAAGACTGCTTTGGTGATGACTTGCGCGCCACAGTGTTGGTGCGGCAAGTAAGTTATTAATTGCCTCAGAACGGGGCTTCAAGCCGTCATAATGTAAAGCTGCCGAGCTGACGTTGTTAAGATCTTGGTTCGTGTTGGAAGGCAGCGTAATTTTGTTCATGGCGGTGGTTGGGTATCTTGCTCTATAGGGTTTGCAGGCTCTGCATTGTGTTGGACGCGGCGCTCTTTGTCGTGGACGCAACGGGTTGGGCAATATTGCACGCATTGCTTGATGCGTTCTGATTTCTGATAAATAGTGACCTGTTAAATAGTGATCTGTTAAATAGCGAGCTGTTTGGGCTCGTTTGGGTTTGGCTAAGTATTTTCATTCTTTACAAGTACTGTATATAAATACAGTACTTTG
>Ga0209631_10004340_pt1 | contig 15741 bp, 20 predicted proteins | sample COG_08_FD_184752 | JGI IMG/M metagenome (GOLD analysis project Ga0209631, IMG submission 184752) | Pelagic Microbial community sample from North Sea - COGITO 998_met_08 (SPAdes) (version 2) | ecosystem: Environmental > Aquatic > Marine > Neritic zone/Coastal water | place: Helgoland, sampling...
CCGGTTTGCTTTAGCAAAAAGATTAGATACATATATAAAAAGATGCAATTTTCTAGAAAAATTTATTTCAAATGGTAAATTATTAAATGAATGCATTCATATTACGAAAAAAAAACAAATTGATAATTTAAATATTGATATTATCACCGAAGAAAAAGGTAAAAAAAAAAGAATAAATTGATTCAATAAATATATTTTAACTAAAATAAATATAATTAATTTTACTAAATTAATTAAATTTTATTTTTTTTATTTTAAAATCTTAATAATTATTATCTAATTGACATATGAAACTATTATTTAGGCATTACAAAATGCCATACCGTCATTAAAAAACAAGATTCAGTTTCACCATCCATACATTCTAAAAAAAGTCCCAACATAAAAATAGTACCTGCCATTGGAGGATTAAATAACATACCTACCATACCTATAAAAGTTAAACATGTGCCTATTAAACCCATAGTTCCACCCCCATATTGATTTTGTTTTTGAACCTTATTAAATTCATCTATTACATCATTTGACATAGAATTTTTAAAAAAATTCTTATTGGTATTAACTGCTTTTTTAGTAGTTTTTTTACTAGGGTTTTTAATAGCCTCAATCATTGAATTTACTTTTATTTTTTTTAATTCTGTGGTAGAAATCTTAGATATACTGCTTTGGACTGAATTAACTAATTTAGGATTTCTTTTAGATAATTGATGGACAAGGCAATCATGTGCAGATTTAAACATTTTTTGCGCACCAGTTATACCTGAAGTTAAAAAAGACATAAAACCTCCACCAGTTTGATCAAAATTATAATATCCACCTTTTTGTTCGGAAGAAGAAGGTTTAAGCACATTATGTATATCAACTTTTATTTTACTTAATTTTTTAGCCTCCATTTCAGTCATATTTGAAGGAGTATCTAATAAATTAATTAAATCATTACTGAATTCCTTACCTATCATAATTTTATTTTTTATAGACTTAAATGCTTTTTTATTTAATACTTTCTTTATATCATTGGTAACTTTTTTATTAATATTTTTACCTGAATTAACCACTTTATTTATTAACTTAACATTTTTATTAAACAATTTTTCTTCACGCGTATATCCTTTAGATAAATTTTTACTAATTGCCCTAATCCATGATAATTCACTATTTCCAAATACATCATAAACACTATTACCTATGAATTTACTAGGATCTTTATTTATGGCTAAAAACTTTTCTTCTATTGAATTTATTATTTTGGAATCAATTTCGTATAACTTTTCTTTAACCAATTTATTCCAACCATTAATAATCTTAACTTTAAACAAAGCTCTTTTAAACTTTTTTTTCCATGAAGGTATTTTACTTTTAGCAAAAGGATTAGACTTGGTAGATTTTGATAAAGATTTAAATTTTGATCCTGAATCACCACCATATTGGTCTTTATTTAAAACATGAACATAGTTTGTCAGCAATTTTTTACCTGTTTTACCAGATATATTAACTTTTCTACCTGTTTTAGGATTTACTATTTGATCATAAATACCCATTTTTAATTATATTATATTATAATAATATTATTAAAAAAATATTATTAAAAAATAAATTTGATAAAATTTTTAGTTTAATTATATTCATAAAAAAGATTAATTTTAAAAAAAATGTTTGAATGTATTGATAAAATAATTAGTAAATGGGGCAGTGCTATATTTGGTAGGAAAAAAAATAAAGAAGTATCTTATATTAATTTTGATGAATTAGAGAAAAAAAATAATATTGATCGTATATATTTTCATGATTTATAATAAAAAATTTATTTTTTTATATTAAAATAAACATATGATGGATACCTTATATGTAATAAATAAAAAAAATGATATTGAAAGATTAAAAAATATTAAGTTCTCTTTTAAAAACTATAATTTGAATGTAATTGAGGCAATTGAACATGATATAGGGTGGAAAGGTTGTTTTTTATCACACAAAAAATGTCTAAAAATTGCTAAAAAATTAAAGTTAAAATATATTATCATCATAGAAGACGATTGTCATCCAACTAGTAAATTTGAGGACAACTTAAATGAAATTCTATTACATTTAAATAAAATTAAATCGGAATGGAATATATTTTTAGGAGGAGTAACAAATGTATGGCATTTTAATAATTACACTAGAATTAATAATTATTTAAATTTATTAAGTATTAATAAAGGTAAGACTACACATTTTATAATATATAATGAAAATTGTTATGATTTTTTTTTAAATCATGAAATAAACATTCCTATTGATAAATGTTGGCATCATAAATTAAATGCATTGATTAGTATTCCATTTATAGCAATACAAAAAGATGGTATCTCTTCAATAGAAAAAAAATATGTAAATTACTATGATAAATTTAAATCAATTGAAAATTATTTTAAAAAAAAATTATAAATTTTGAAAAAATTTGATATAATTTTTTTCAATATTTACTTTTAATGAATAAAAAAATGAAAAAAAATCTTTTATTGTTTGTTACTCTACTTAGTATTGTATTATTGGTAAATTCTTCAAAAGAAGTAAATTGTAATTATCCACAATATCCCACCAAATGTGAATGTCCTGGTTCATGTATGAAGCAAAAAGATAATAGTAGTTACTGTTTAGTAAAAAAATGTTACAAATGGGATCCAGATTTGAATAAATGCGAAAATGATGGAAAAGATAGAATTGCTGCTCTTGTTTTACAGAGTATTCCATTTACAGGTGTTTTTGGATCCGGTTATGGTAATATAGGTAGGTGGGATATATTCGCAATTTACATGTCTGTTGTATTTGGAGGCTGTTTGTTTTTATGTGTGATTGGTTGTTGTGTCATGTTATGTCTAAATGATAGTGATAGTTCTAATGATGAATCCATCAAATATGATTTACCTGTAAAATGTTGTATTAATTGTTTTGCATTCATATGGAGTATAACAATACTTGTTTTATGGATAATGGGAATAGTCAATATAGCAAACAAAAATGTTCTGGATTTAAATGGATGCGAACTATCAAATTAAACCATCATTTAGTAGAATAAACTCATAATAGTCACTATCACTTAGATTAAAGTTATTATTATTTAATTTATAATCAATTATTTTAAAATCTAAAAAAGACTTAGCAGGCACGTAATTTAAACAAAATAAATAAAATAAAAAGTATAAGAAATAAAATAAAATAAAATAAAAAAATGAATTCATATTTATTATTCTTTTTTTTAAATAGTATTTAAATAAATAAATTAAATTTAGTTTGTTTTTATTTCCTAAAAACCATTAGTGTTTTTTTAAACCAATTTAATTTACACGTATCTCTTAGCTTCGATTCTAATTCAATATCATTGGTATAGCCTTTTTTTTTAAATTTATTTTTAATATATTCATTTGATTGACAGTTAAAATGACCATATCCTGGTTGATTTGGTAAAGCCCATGATATTATTATTCCATCTGTATTATTATTATGTAAATTATTTATAAATATTTCTTCATATTTTTTTGGAATATGTTCTCCAACTTCTAGTGATATTACCCAATTATATTTTTTTTCAAAAATAAATGGAACACTAAGGTTTTGAATATTACATACATTATTTGTTAATAACTGTGTATTAGGGTTACCATCAAAACCATCACAATCAATATTTTTTCTTTTGAATAAAAACACATAATCACCTAAACCACAACCAAAATCAGCAATTTTTAAAGTTTTATTTTTGAAAAATTTTACTAATTCTAATCCTAAATGTTGATCAAATATATGTTCATCTAAACAAACTTCTTTTGAACTGGTCCAATATCCAAATTCATTAATATAATCATTATGTCCTTTACGTCCTTCTTTTTTTCCATATTTATTCCAATGCTCGCGAGCTTTTTCTTCAGTAATAATTCCTACTTTACGTAAATCTCTATTATTACTAACATAATACATCCAATCAAACAACATGGTTATTTTATTATATTAATATATCTTAAATTTTTTTTAACACCTAAAAAAATTTGATTTTTATTTTTTTTGAATAATTTATTTCAAAACAATAAAAAAAAAATGAATACATCTAAAAATACTCAGACTAACGTTGATATATTATTATCTAAAAAAATGGAACACATGGAACATGAAAATAATAAAGAACAAATTACTAAAGTTACCGAAAAAGGAGAAAAAAAAAAGAAAAAAAAAAGGAAAAAGAAAAAAATGTCCTATAAAAATATGATGTCTGAAATTCTAAAACCATCTGGAAATAATGATATAAAAGATAAAAAAATAATCACTAGAGGATTAGGAGGTGGAAGATATTCTAAATTAAATAAAATCTAAATATCTTTTTAGTAATTCAATAAATTTTCTTTTATAATAATCACTAAAATCTATCTCAAAATGTTCCATTTTTTTATTTTATATTATTTTACATTTTTAAATTTCTAATATTTTTTAAATGTCATTTAAATATAAATATTTCCAATTGTTTCTTTTTACGTTTTTGATAATAATCTTTTTAATAATTAAACTTGATTTATTTATACTTAAAAAATAGATTAAATTTTTAATTAAAATAAAAAAAATGAATAATAATGTTAGTGATAATAATATTGACATAGAATATACATCTCAACTAGATCAGGATAAATGGGTTATTAAAAATTTAAACTATAAAAATAATGGGTTTTTTTTAGATATAGGCGCTTCAGATGGAATAACACATTCAAATTCTTATGTTTTGGAAAAATATTTTGATTGGAAAGGTATTTGTGTAGAACCAGATCCATATTCATACAAAATGTTAAATAATAATAGAAATTGTATATGTGATAATTCATTATTAGATGAATCCGAAGCTAATGTGTATACATTTCATTCTGCACAAGGATTATCATTTATCAATAATCCAAATAACCCAACCGATTTAGATAAATTAAAAAAATATGCCATTGATAAGGGGTTTTTTTATAATCAAATTAGAATGAAAACCGATACAATATCTTCAGTTCTGGAGAAATATAATGCTCCCTATGTTATTGATTATCTATCAATTGATATTGAAGGTATGGAATATTCAGTTTTAAAATCATTTCCATTTGATGATTATCACGTTAATTTAATTACAGTTGAACATAATGCACCACATATAGGACAAGAATACAAATTAAAAATAAGAAAATTATTAGAAAAAAATTCATTTGAATTTATAAAAGGTAATGATGATATACATGGATGGGGTCATGGTTCAATAGATGATTTTTATAAAAATAAAAATTTATTAAAAACTGATCCAAATCATGGAACAACTGTAACTGTTGTTCAATATATTTTAGACGAATGATTTTTTAACATCTTTTTATCCTTTTATTTTCTTCTTATTATTGTTTATTTTTAGGAGGTTTTTTAACATTATTTAATTTTTAATATAAATACATTTAAATTTGAAATTAATATTATTATTTTAAAGATATTTTAAAGAAAATATATATAATGTCATCAAATTCTTTAAAAATAAATAATGATAAAATAAATAATGATAATATAACTAATCAATTTAATAATCTTATTGATAATATAAAAATTACTCCAAAAATTCAGGAAATACTAAATGATATAAGAAATAATCAAAGAAAAATAAAGATATTATCTGATAATAAAACAAGAATTTTAAAGGAATATTCAAATTATATTGATGAAATTTCGTAATAAAATATCTATCCTATATAAGAAAATGTTAGGATTTTTCTTTAACTCTTTAAAAAAAAATAATAGAATTTTTTGTAAAAAAATTAAAAATTCTTATATTTTTAGAAATAATTTTTCAAATGGATTCGGATTTCTAGATTCTATTTATATTGAACAAAATGATAAAGAAGAAAATGATTTATTACATCTGTTACCACTAAATAGAAATAGGAACCAAAAAATAAATGATAATGATAATAATGATAATAATGAAAATAATGATAATGATAATGATAATGATAATAATGATAATAATGAAAAAATTTAAATATTTCGTAAATTTATTTATTTTTTTTTAAAAGTTTAATTTAAAAAATAATGGGTAATTTTGAATCGTTATTAACAAATTATGAAATAGACTGTTTAAATGAAGAAAAAAATTTAACTCTTAAAATTATGACCTATAATGTTGAATGGGGATTTATAAATTTACCAGAAAATATTAATACAGATTCATGTGGTCATAAGATACCATTAACTACTAAAGCTCAATATAATCATTTAGATTTATGTGTTAAAAATATAGGCTTAATAAGTCCAGATATATGTTTTTTACAAGAAATTGGTAGTTTAGAAGTCATGAAATATTTTAATAAAAAATTAAGAGAATTATTTAATTTAAATTATAGTTATTCTTATAGTAATAAATTAATTGGTAATCAGGGAGTTGGTGTATTAATTAATAGTAAATTAAAATTAAATTATAAGGTGTCTTTAATTCCTAAATTTAATTCAAATAAAGCATTAGGAATAACATTTTACCATAATCAGAATTTTTATCAAATAGTTGGTGTTCATCTAAAATCTTTTTTTGATCAAAAAATAAAAATTGATACAGATGAACAAATACAACAAATTGATGCTGTGTGTAACTGGATTAATAAAAATAATAAAGATTCTAAATGTATAATATGTGGTGATTTTAATAATGTTCCTACATCAGAACCAATATTACATATAATAGAAAAATATGGATTTATGGATTTAATTGATTCTGATAAATATGTTCCAAATATCACAAATAATAAATTTACTGAATTTTATTTAAAAAAAGAATCAAATGAAGATTTTACAACATCAAAAATAGTGAAATCAAGAATAGATTATATACTTACGAAAAATATAAATTGTAATAGTGTTCATATCGTGAATCTTCAAAGAGAAAATAATAATAGTTCATTAGGACTGAGAGATGAAAATAGTGATCATTTACCTGTAGTAGCAATTGTTAATATTTGTTAGTAAATTAAAAAAAATTATTAAAAAAAAATTTAATAATTTTTTATAGCGACGAGTGGGATCGAACCACCGACCTTCTGGTTATGAGCCAGACACGCTAACCGCTGCGCCACGTCGCTTATATTTTAATAATATAATTTTGAAAAAAAAAATTATTAAATATAGCCCACACTGGGATTTGAACCCAGAATCCCCTGATTAGAAGTCAGATGCGTTATCCATTGCGCCATGCGGGCGGCTACGGCGTCCGGTAATCGAAACCGGGGCAATTGCTTGGAAGGCAACTATGTTACCACTACACCAACGCCGTTAAAATTTCAAAAATATAATATATAATTACGCTCAAAACAGGGATTGAACCTGTGACCTCGCGATTAACAGTCGCACGCTCTAACCAACTGAGCTATTCGAGCTTTTTTTCAGTTAAGTTTATTTTTTAATTATTAATTATTAAATTTGCTGTTACTTAACTATTTAAATAAATTACTTTTTTTTATGTAATAACTTGCCCACCGTGGGACGACCACAAGCTTAAAAGGCTTGCGCTCTACCAACTGAGCTAGACGGATAAATTCCACCTCCTCTCTGCCCTGGCATATGTAAAAAAAAATAAAAAAAATATGCTCAATACGGGGGTTGAACCCGTGACCTTTGGCTCATAAGACCAATGCTCTACCAACTGAGCTAACCAAGCATGAATTAAAAAAATTATAAATAAAATTTTGCCAGCTGAGGGATTTGAACCCTCGCATCCGAAGATACTCGATCTTAAGTCGAGCGCGTTAGACCACTCCGCCAAGCGGGCTAGTTTTTTTTTTATTTATAAATTACAGATTATTGTTGATATTCATATAAAATATTGTTTGCTGTTAATAATCTTTTACAACATCGGGAAATCAAACCCCTGACCTGTTTAGTACTCTAATGAGTTGTTAATCAATAAAAAATTTAAAAAAAACCACGATATATGGGATTCGAACCCATTCAATATTTTCCTTAAAAATATCGTTATATTGACAAAATAAATAATTTTCATTATTTAATTTAGATCCGGTGAATGTGAATTGAACACATGACCAATCGATCTACAGTCGATCGCTCTACCAACTGAGCTATCACCGGTTTTTTTCAAATCATGATACAGTGTTTTTAAGAGAAAATTATTTGCTGTATGTATCATTTATTTTTATTTTACTATCATCCAGACAGATGACTAAGATCAAATACTTCTATATGGAGATTACCATTATATTCATTAACTTTTTATGCTGGCGTAGAGAAAAGCGATAAATCCTCCAACACCAATTATAATTCCAATCAGGATTATTTTATAATTTATTAATATAAATTATTTTTAAATAAAAATAAACTTTAAAACATTTAAATTAATCTTTAAATATTATATATTAAATAATGATTACAAAGTTACCTAAAGAATTAGAAAATCCAATAGATATATTATTAAATAATTTATCAATAAAACTTAATCCATTGTTTAAAAAAATGAATTTTACTCCAAACATGATTACAACTTTGTCGTTAATATTTGGTTTTACAGGATTAAAATTTTATAATCAAAAAAAAATAATTTTATCTATAATATTTTTATGGATAGCATATTTGTTTGACTGTATGGATGGTATATATGCTAGAAAATATAAAATGGTTTCTAAATTTGGTTCTTATTATGATCATATAAAAGATATTACATTATTTTTTACATTTATTTATATACTTGTTAATAAAAATATTAATTTAAATAAGAAAATAAATTCAGCATTAGTTTTATTGTTATTTGGATTTTTTGAAGCTGTCCATATTGGATGTCAGGAAAAATATTATTCTAAAAATTCAACTGATAAATTCTTAAAATTTTCTAAAAAATTATGTAAAATAAAAAAAAATATAAAAAATGAATTAAAAATTACAAAATATTTAGGAGGTGCCACAATTTGGATAGTAATTTCATTATTAATAATATATACAATTTAAAAAATAAACATAAGAAAAAAAATTTATCTAAGGTCTTTATATAAATTAGGCCTTTTATTATAAATAAAACTTATATTATAGCATTCACATTTTGAACATATTTGTTTACATAAATCATCACTTGTTACATTTTCAATTTTTACAAACGAATGGTGACAAGTATTAAAACATTCATTTTCTAGATTTATTTTTTGTTTTTTTAAATAGATTATTTTTTCTGATAAATTTATTATTTCAGTTTTAACAGATTTTAATTTATTAATTAAAATAGATTCTTCATGATTATTCATTTCTTATTTCAATATAGTGAACTAATTTTAAAATAATATTTTTTTTTATATCAAAAATATAATTTATTTATTTATATTACTTATATAAATGGATAAATTTGATAAACTAAAAAAAATAAAAAATAGTGATATTAGTGAATTTAATCTAAAAGATACTAAAACTATTGGCAAATTAGTAGGAATTAATGAAAACTCATATATAATTATATTCGTTTTAGGATCAGTTATTGTAAAATTTAACTGTAAATTATTTGGTATTGATGTTAATGATGAAAAAAAAAATTATAGTCGAAATAGATTATTACAATTATGCACTGATCAAACAATTGATTTAGAAAAAATATACACTAATAATGAATTAATAAATATTTTGGATAATAATGAATTATTAATAAATATATTTTGTGATAATTTTAATTTAGAAGGAAAACTTTTAGTTAAGTTATTTAACATTGATAATAATCAATTATCTTTTAATGAAATATTAAAAAATGAAGATTTAGCAAAAACAATAGAAAATAAATTTATAAATTTTAATTAATAAAAAAAAAACAAAATTTTTATTAATTAGGCATTCTCCAATCCATTAACTGTAGTCCTAATGCTAACCCTATACCTAAAATTATATTAGAATATACATAATTATCAACAACACTTACTATGCTTAATAATATTGTAGCAGATAAAATAAATAATGCAGTATAAAATAGTGTAGTATCTTTAGTAATTAATCTATTTTTTAATGAAATTACTAATACAATTACACTTAAAATTACAAATGATTTTAATAAATTTTTAGAAAATGATATAAATGATGAAGCTTCCACATTTTCTCTATCTTTGTCACAAGTAGCCATTTTTAATATATTAAAATATTTAATTTTTATAAATTATAAAAAATTAAACCAAATAATATACCATGTATCATTTATTAAAATTTTAAAAATTCTATCTTCTAAAATATCATGTTTAAACCACTTATAATCATAATAAAATTTTAATTCAGGTTTATTATATCTATCATCAGTTGTTTTAGATTTATTTAATTTAAAATCAGATTCCATACCAATGATGTATTTTTTATAATTCTCAAATTCATATTTATTAACCAATCTAAAATTTAGATTTATATTAAATGAATGAAAATATTTATTAATTTTACACATATCATCAATAGTCAATTTGGATAAATCTACTTTATTGGTTTCATCTCCATGAAAATAAATTGTTGCTTCATGAAATATTGATATTAATTTTTCAAACACAGATTTTAAATTATCGGTATCTAAATCTAATACTATAGAGTTTCTAGGTTTAGGATCATTTTTAAAAAGTTCGAATAAAAAATCTTCATAATCTATTTCCCTAGTATCATTCATTTTTTTTTATATTATCTTAATAATTGTTTTAATTAAAATGATATTTACGCATTTTTTTCATTCATTTTTTTTTTATTTTTTGAATTAATTTATTTAAATTTTCCTGAAAAATATCAGCTTTTTGAGCCCATTTACGTTTAGTTTCATCTTTTTTAACAGTTATTTTTTTCTTATTAGCAATTTTTAAATTTTTTTCTAAATCATAATACATTTTTATATCTGGATCTTTTTTTTCATGATACCACTTTGACATGTATTTTCTTATTTTATCTTCTGATAATTTACTTAATTCGTCTGCACTAGGAATTTTATTATTATTTTTTTGATATGGCTTCATTCGCCATTCATTGTATTTTGCATGATTAAATAATAAATAACTAATTAATTCATTTTTAGGAATATCTTTATTAAAATCATAATCACATGGCTTACTTCCAGTTGAGGTTTTTTTTACCTTTGCACAAACAGCATAAGGAAGATAGCAATTTTTAAGACCATTTGGATCTTCTACTGCCATTTTTTTTTCACGATCGTATTTTTTTCTCCAATTTCTTGTTTTATTACAAGTATGAGGTTCTCTATTATGTTTTTTATCATAATTAACATTTCCATCTAAAATATGTAAAACACATCTACAATATTTTAATTGTGATTCATTTAAATCAGTTTCATCTTTTGCATATTTTTTTTCTTCAGGTGCCACTTTTTTATTGATATTTTTTCTTTCTGGTAAAATATCTAATAAATTATCAACCAAGCGCAGCGCCTTGTTTTCTTCAACGAGCGCATTCCACTTGGCCGCTTGGTCGGGGTCTTTTCTGGCTAAATTTTTTCGTTGTTCATTTAATTTTTTTCTTAATTCCTCTATTTGTTTTACTAATTCTTTTTCCCTATCTTCTTTTTTCTGTTTTTTAGGTGATTTCTTTTTTGCTTGTTTTTTAGGTGATTTCTTTTTTGCTTGTTTTTTAGGTGATTTCTTTTTTGCTTGTTTTTTAGGTGATTTAGTCCATTTACAAATACCTTTTTTATTTTTTTTACTTAAATACATTTTTCCATCATTTCCTTTTTTTATTTCACCACAACATTCATTAGCAGGATATGGTGGGGACTTTCTTTTAAATGAACCATCAGACTTTTTAGCTACATATCTACCTTTAGTTTGTTCAATACAACTCATTTATATATAATAATTTTATAAAATATTATTTACTAAATTTAAAAATATTTTATTATTTTTATTTTAGAATATAATAATAAAAAATAAATATAATATGAATTATATTCCTAATATACATTTTATATTACCTGCGGGGGGAGTAAGAGGAGCTTTTCAGGCTGGATTTTTACATCAATTATTTACTAATTATGAAGATAAATTTAATATTGCTAGAATTGATGGAACTTCAGTAGGATCCATTAATGGATTTGCTATTATGAATAAGAAATATGAAAGTCTTAAAGATATTTGGTTAAATATTGAAAGTATTAATGATCTATTTGAAAATTGGTCAGAAAGTTATGTTTTCAAGGATTTATTTTCTTACTATCAGGGATTCTGGAAAAATGGTATGTATTCTAATAATAAATTGAAAAATATAATTATTGATAATTCTAATAATACATGGGATACATTGGAAGATGAATTTAAATCTAAATTTTCATGTGCAGTAGTTAATATTAATAAGGCAGATACAATTTATATAAATGGAACTAATCCGAATATTATTGATTATATTACCGCATCGGCTGCTCCATGGATTGTTACTAATCCAGTAAATATAGACGGTGATTTATATACAGATGGAGGTTTACTAGAAACATACCCAATTAAATATGTTAATAAATGTCAGGCTGATATAACTGTTATAGTGGGGTTTGATCAGGAACATTTTTCTTTTATTCCACAAAAAAATGGTAATTTACTTCAATATCTAGCTAATTTAATAGATATTGGAAGATTTAATTCAATCAATTCAATTCTAACCAAACAATTAATTGAAAATGATTCCGGTGTTATTGCTATTGCAAATCCAATGCATATTACATTTATAGATTTTAATAAAGAAGCTATTAATGATGGATTCAGACAAGGTATTGATTTTGCAAATACTTTTTATAAAACATATATTGAAAATTTTCAAAAAAAAATATAAAATTTCTCAAATACAATGTGTTTTTAATACAGTTAAAACTTCATTATTTTCAAACTGAATTTCTAAATAACACTCGCTTTTAATATTATATATATAACCCTTTTTTGGATTTTTATCAGAACCTCCATATCTTTCACTTTTAATCAAAACTAATTGATTTTTTTTAAATATTCTTTTGTTACAAATATTACATTTATTACAATTAAATATTTTATTCTTTTCCAAAAAATGACCGCATCTAAGTCTTACTTTTATGTTCATTTTTACTATATTTTATTATTTAATAAATTTTAGCACATTTTAAAATTTATCAAATTTTTTTTGATAAAAAATTTAATCTTGATTCTACTAATTTATCAATTTTATCATTAGCACTTTCATCTTGACTCTCAATAAAATCTCTGAATTCAAATGTTTCATTTAATTTATTTCTAGTAGTAATTATATTATCTTTGGTTATTAAATTATAAATTTTAGATTTTTTATTTTGAATTTTTACAGATGATTTAATTTGAAAAATTCTACACCATATATCATTTATATCTTTTACTAAAGTATTACCACTTACAATAATTCCATTATAATTATACATTATAACATCATCTCCATTTAACTCTACATAACCATAGATTTCCTCTTCATTTTCAATGTTTGTAATTATATCTTTAATTTTTTTATATTTATCACCTATTTTAATTTCAGTATTCTCATCAAAACCCCAATAATATAAATTTTTAATATCTTCAGGTGTAGTAACATATTTATTATTTTTATTTAATGAACTAACAGTATGATAATTAACTAATAAATTTATATCTGGATCTTTTGTTTCCTGATAATCTCTAAATTTTAAATTATTAATAAAAATATTATTTGAAGATGTAATTAAACAATATAATTCAGTCATCATGTAACATGAATCATTATCTGTTTCTTCAATTCTTTTCCATTTATTATTATCAAATACTAAATGACTACCAGTTACTTTTACACCTTTATATTCATAAATTTCAGTTAAATGTTTTTTAACATATAATTTACCAGTAACTATACCACCTTTGGTATTATCTCCTAAATTAATATTTTTAATTTCTTTATCAATATTACGGGTCATTTGAATTTTTGTATTTCCTGGAAAACAAATTAAACATATAGGACATGCAATCCATCCTGCAAAATTCCAAAAATTAGTTACACAAACTAAACAAACTACAACTAATGCTATTAATGCAGCTAAATAACTTTTTAACCAATACGCAAATCTAGGTATAGGACCATGTGTAAATGTGTACATTAAAAATGGTAAAGTTGATGCAAATTGATTTAGAACCTCAAACATAGCTGACTGTTTTTTAATCAATAATTTTAATTTTTCCTGAAAATAGGTAATCGCAGCATACGAATTACTCATTCTTTTAACAGTATTTTCTACTAATGCTGCAAACATTTCTCTAACAATTTTAGACATATTTCTAAATGTATCTACTATATTTTTTATTCCATTAACTGCTTTTGCTATACCTCCAATAATTAAAAATAATGGTTTAGTAACTAGAGATAACACTTTAGAAATAATATTAGATGTGCAATGATTAAAATTTCCATATGTCCTAGAAAAAAAATTAGATCCTTGTGGTATTTTAGAAAGTCCAGCTATTGGTAATATATGTGGATAACATCTAATATCTCTCCAATTTTCATCTAAATAATTTAATAATTTTGGACTATACATTGAAAAATAAACTATAATATATAAAAAAACTACAACAATAATATAAATAATGTTTTTTGTAGTGTTCATTTTCTAATATAAATTTATAAAAAAAAAATAATAATTATATTCTTATTCAAAATTATATGTTTTTTTTATGTTTTTTTTTTATTTCTAAAATATAAATGGCTTTTTCAATTTTACAAAGACAAAAAGATATTAATGAGGCTGTAAAAATAAAAGAATCCATTAATAATGAGATAATAATGAAATTACATAAAATATTATCGAAAAAATATAATTTATCTAGGTCAGACTATATTTTATTAATTGATAAATATCAACTGCAGAAAAATAAAAATGTTTCTAGAAAAAATATCCTATCTATGATAAAAGATTTAAAAATTAATAAATCTTTTTTGGAAAAAACCAATACAAAAATAAAATATGATAAAATTGATATTCCTATCATGAATGATAAATTATTTACTATTCATACCAGAACTAGTGGTCTAAATAAATCAAAAACTAAAAGAAATGATTATATTAGTTATGAAGATACTGTTACTAGAGATTTAAAAATAAAACCTAAATCAGAAATTAAAATAAAAGTAAATCCAGCAAAATTAGAAAAAAATAATATTGAAAAGAAAAAAGAAAATAAATACGACAATATAGAAGAATACGAAAAAAAAAATTTAGATGACGAATTAAAAAAATTATTAGAAAATCGTAAATATGATGATTTATCTGGAATAAATATGGATTCCAAACCAAAAGAAGAAGCAATTGATTACAATGATATATTAGAAAAAAATAATCTAGGATCAGTATATAATACTAAAAAATTACCAGAAACTATAAGATATAAAATAGATAATCAAGTTAATAATTCACAAGATAATGTGAAAATAAATAATGGTAATGAACAACATCAAAATATTAAGTTAAATATAGAGGAAAAAGATTTAATTGTAACTTCCACTCAAATAGAAAATAAAATAAATATTGATAAAAATGAAAATGAAATTATAAATTCGAAGCAACAAGAGAAAAATGAAATTAATCTTATACTTAATTTAATTAATAATAAAAAAGAACATAAAAATATTGATTATAATGACGATAATAATTCAATAATTGATGATTTAGATATAAATTTTGAAAATGATTCAATATTTAATGATAATGAAATAGATGAAGATGAAAATTCCATACTAGATTAT
>Ga0209631_10004345_pt1 | contig 15721 bp, 18 predicted proteins | sample COG_08_FD_184752 | JGI IMG/M metagenome (GOLD analysis project Ga0209631, IMG submission 184752) | Pelagic Microbial community sample from North Sea - COGITO 998_met_08 (SPAdes) (version 2) | ecosystem: Environmental > Aquatic > Marine > Neritic zone/Coastal water | place: Helgoland, sampling...
GCAACAGTTTCTAGAAATCTTCCCTTAGTCCTAAAGAATCTAAAAAAAGCGTTTGTGTAATTATTGAATCCATCTTCATCAGCAAATATAACTGGCAACTCTAAAATCTTAGCATCAATAATTTCTATAATATCTGAGGCATAAGTAATTGGATCATTGCTCATATCATATCTTTTTGTTCTAGGATCAATATTATTTCCAGGGTAAGACATAGCTTCATCATCTGTACCAAAATTTAATTCAGGTTTAACAGAATCTAAAAGCATCTTTTTACGATCATCGTCAGTTAGGCCTGGTGTATAACCAAATTTAATAGCCCACTTGTCATACTCTCCTGGAACTGTTGAAAAGAAAATGCCCTGCTCCACTCCTTTTGGTGCAACATTAATAGGATCATAATCCATAACAGAATTCATAATAGTATTACCTGTAAGCTCTTTATTATGTATTTCTATAGGACTATATTTAAAACTGCCTCTAAAATTATGTCTAAGCCCCAAGGTATGACCTACCTCATGGAGTGTTAGGTTTGTAATATATTGCATTAAAGGGTCGTTATCTTCTGTATAGCCATAAAGCTTTCTATAGTTATAACCTAATTTAACCGCTAATAATTTGTTAACAACATCAGCAGATATAATTTCTCCAGTTAAAGGATTGGTAACACTTGGACCAAAACCCAAGAGACTTGCATCAGGCTCAGATGACCATCTTACGACGTTATAATCATAATCAGCTGCATCCCAAGTAGCATCTTTTGGCTGTATTTTTGCAACTATGGCATTTTTAAATCCTGCTTCCTCGAAAGCAATATTCCAATTTTCTATACCAGCAACAACAGCAGGAATTATTTCTTCTGGAGTGGAATTTTCAACCCAATAAACTATTGGTTCAATAGGTTCAGATAATTCTGCATCAGGATTCTTTTTTATTAATCTCCACTTATTAATGAGAGCAAAATTTGGAAAATTTTCATAAGAAGTTAAATCGGTTGACTTATTAACAAAATAGCCAATTCTGTGGTCATTTACCCTAGGTTCAAAATCTGCATCTGGCATTTTGATAAAAATATGCCTACTAGTTACTGAAAGATATCTAGGGTCTGCTACAGCTGATACAGAATATGAATCTGAATTGGGTGAATTATTTTCATAAGCAAATGTAACTTCAACAGCTGTATTTGTTTTATTGCTAAAAATATTATTAATAAAAGTCTTATCAGAATTAGGTTTTCCATAATTAATCGAAATATATTCTCTATATTCTTTTGGAACATAGCTTATAGCCTCAATCTTTTCAGACATCATGAACTTATTAACACTTATTAATACTGATTTTTCAGATCTTGCAACTGGATTAAAGGTTTCTATAAACGCTTCAGTAATATTAGTGACGCTTGATTTTGCAATATTATTATCATCACCATAGATATAAGCGGTATTAATTTTATATAGTCCAATCAAGTCAGTTTTAAAATTTCTAAACTCAAGGACTATACCGTCTGAAGGCCTACCCCCAGTCAAGGTACTTCCTTGTGGAGCATTCATAACATATGCAAAATATAAAAATTGTTTATCGAGGTCATTATCATTAATTTGTAAAAAATAATTTTCTTTATCTTCATCAGCATAAACCTTTAAATAGCCTTCAATAAGTCCTAATCCTTCATCCTTTATGTACTCTTCAACAGTGGACATATCATCTTCTTTACATTTCTTCTTGTCTTTATTAGTTTCTGCATTCTTTAAACATTCTTTTAAATCTGTGACATCCTCCTTAGCATCAGATTCTTTTGCAACCTCTTCAGATTTAGGATTGATATCTTCTTGAGCATGAATAGTTTCAGAAAAGCCAGTAAGTACGAACCCAATTAGAGTTATATAAAAGTATTTATAGATATTATTAATTTTCATATTGATTGTTGTAGTTTTTTTTGTAATTTTATCTTAGAAAGATAAATACTAACAGCTATCTACAAGAGTCTTATATTGTTACTTTTTTACAAAAAGATCCATGGGAACCCATAACTCTATTCGATCGCCTGATTTAGTTAATTTTGAGGAATAGCCAACAAAATATATAACTCTGCCATTTCTATCTAACTTTGTGTCTCCGTAAGCCCAATCTGTTTTTTTAGCCATTACTTAGTTTAAATCAACTGAATATTCTTTTAAGATTTCAATATCAATGATGGTTGCTGCTTTCTTATGAGTTTTTTTTAAAAATACTTTAGGTGCAAAACCATGCTCATATGCCTCTTTCCATCTTTCTGCACATACACACCATGAATCACCCTCATTCAGCCCAGGAAAATTAAATTCAGGTCTTGGTGTAGAAAGGTCGTTTCCTCTAGATTTAGAAAAACTTAGAAACTCTATTGTTATTAAAGAGCACACAATATGAAGACCCCTATCTAGTTTATCTGTATGACAAAAACCATCCCTGAAAAAGCCTGTAATTGGATTAGAGCAACATTCATCAATAGGTACATCAAATATATTTGTTTGATTCATAATAGTTAAAAAATTAGAATTGATAAGACCATAATATATGCTAACTTACTAAGACTGGTACAGAAAATTTAAATGATTATCGATACAAAAATAATAAAAGAGTTTCTACCTATTCTTAAGTTAAGAAATTCTTTTGATACGACACCAGATTATCTTAATTACATCAGTAGCTCTATTGATAAAGCAACTGAGCAAGCTAATGAATTGTTATTAACAGGTCATTCGAGTCTAAAACCTTTATATAAAATTAAAAATATTTTTAAGAATAAGCCGCTTGATTTAAGTGATATAAAAGAAATAGAAGAACAAGCTAATAGAATTAGGAGCTATAAAGTTCATGGCGAATAATAAAATAAGAGACTTATTTAGTGATGGTTGGAATAAGCTATTTGGAAAGGAGGAGCAAAAGAGCAAACTTAGGACGCAGAGCTTATACAGAGCTCAAAAAGGCATATTGAATGTTGGAACACCTCACGATTGGGAAGATTATAAAAAATATAAGGACGAAGAGAAGACAAAAAAAACTTGACTGCATTAACTGTTTTGCAAAGATTTTATTAGACTCGAAGTGTCTTGATCACCACCACCCATTTCACTAAGAATAATATATTCATCCAATATGCGTTGCACAGTTTCTAAGGACACGTCTTTTCTCTTAGCTTGATTAATAGCAATTTTTAAATCTTTAATCATTAGATCAATACCAAATCCAAAATCAAACTCACCTGTAACCATAGTATGAAATCTATTATCTAGCTGCCATGATTGCGCAGCCCCAGATGAGATTGCATTAAAAACTTTATTTAAATCTAAACCATCCTGTGCTTTACCAAAATTAATTGCTTCTGATAAAGATTTTATAATTCCAGTTATACAGATTTGATTAATCATTTTTGTTAATTGCCCAGAACCAGAAAGACCTATGTATTCTATTGTTTTAGCATAATGCTGAATCGTTGGCTTAATTTTATTTAAAGAATCATCATCACCACCAATCATTACAGATAATTGACCATTTTGAGCTCCAAGTTCTCCGCCTGACACAGGAGAATCGTAAAAAGTAATGTCAATTGTCTTATAGAAGTTGTATAGGTCTCTTACAAGATCTACTGAAGTTGTAGAGTGATCAACAATAAAGCCACCTGGTTTAATTTTGTTTATTAAGTATTCATTCTTTAAAATATTTAAAATAGATTCATCATCTTTAAGACAAGTAATAACCATATCAAGATCATTTGGTAAATCAGCAAGGGTTAAGCTGTAAGGTTTATTGTATTTTTCTGACCACAATTTAGATTTTTTTACAGTTCTATTAAATACAGTGACATCAAACCCAGCCTTGGCTAGGTGCCCTGCCATTGGAAAACCCATTCTACCCAGACCTATAAATACAATTTTCATTAATATTTAATTAGTGGATAGTTTTTCATACTTAATCCAATCAACTAAAAGTCTTCTCTTGTCATCGCAAAGATTGGGATTACAACAATCACACATTTCAGAAGGAGATGGAGAGCCCACAAAATTACCACCAACTGCCATGTTTATAATCAAATAAAATTTTTCATTAAAAGGGTAAGTTACTCCATTTCCAAACTCAGATCTGTTTATTTGAAAAATAGTTTTTTCATCGTCCAAAATAAATTTCATAGAAGATTCAGACCATTCAAATCTAATCTCATGAAAAGTTTCATTAAAATTATTTTCTTGTGATTCATAATAAGTTGAACCCTTGTATATATGACCACCATCATGATAATGAATTGTTGAAAGAACCTCTTGAGGATTCTGACCTCTATACTCCATAAGATCTATCTCTCCACTATAAGGCCAGCCACCATAAATATTTTCACTTGGCATCATCCATATTGCAGGCCATAGACCCTGTCCAATAGGATTTCTGAACTTAACTGTAATTCGACCGTCATTTTCAAAATCAATTTTCTGATAAGAATCTATCTTTGCTGAGGTGTATGAATATTGACCATAATCATCTTGAGCGTCTTCTACAAGAGCTGTAATTCTTAAGCAGCCATCTTCAACTGATAAATTATTTGTACTGTCTGCATAGAACTGTTGTTCATTATTACCCCATCCACCAATACCCTGAGCATGACCATTACCTAAAACTTTTGACCAATTATCATTATTTAACTCATTATCATTGAAATTATCAGACCATATTAAATCATAACCATTAGTAGGCTCTACTATAAATGAGCTATCACAATTTTCCTTTATAAAAATGTTGATAGTTAGAGATCCAGATGCAGTATATTCACCATCGGTTACATTAACAGTAATAAAATAATTTGGTTTTGTTGCATAACTTGGTGCTGTGATAAATGAAATGACACCAATATTGGTAATGTTGAAGTAATCTTTATCAGTCCCAGACAATGAAAAGGTTAAAGAGTCACCATCATCATCTTGAGCAGAAACTGTAATTAAATCTGTTTGATTCTCAACAACAGAGATTTCAGAAGGCAGGCCTATAAAATATGGCGCACTATTGGGAGCTGGCGCTGGACCACTATTACTACTTCCACCACCACCACAAGAAACCAGTAAACCTAAAGATATAAAAATAATGCAATTACAAAATTGTTTTATGATCATAAAAGATTATTTATCTATGACATAGGAATCTGACATAGACTTCATTTCTTTTCGTAAAATAATTAAAGCTATGACATTAGGAATAGTTACTAAAGGACCAATTATATAAGCTAAATTCCAAACAACCTCCGTATCAATTATGGCGGCTATAAAGAAACATCCAACATAAACAAGTCTGTACCAAACTACGCTTTTTTCTCCAAAAACGTATGCGGCAGATCTGTCTCCATAATAGGACCATGCAATTGCTGTTGAAAAGGCGAATAAAAGAAGTCCTATTGCTACTATATATCCGCCATAAACACCTAATACACCAGATTTAAAAGCTACAGCTGTTAATTCAGCAGAATGAATCAGTGATTTACCAGATAGGTTAACCCCATTTGTTCTGACAACACCGTTTTCAATTACTAATGAGCCACTGTATTTATCAGTTGATTCACTAACAGGGTTATTGTTAAAAATAACTACATCTTCAGCAATTGATTTTTTATGAATTATTGTTACAGCATCATTAATAATTACTCCATTATTTACCTCAACAGAGCCACTGAATAGTTTCACCTCTGAATTAAGGTTATTTATAAAGTATCTAAGTTGTTCAATGTCACTAACATTGTTTTCAGAATAAGAACCAGATACAAAAGTTGTGGACGTTTTATCAAAATTATTTTGATGTTTCTCTGACCAAGCACCACTTGATAAGATTACTAAGGCGGTAATTGTACATACCACTAAAGTATCAATAAAAGGTTCGAGTATAGAAACAATACCCTCCTCAACTGGATCTTCTGTTTTAGAAGATGCGTGAGCAATAGGTGATGAACCTTGACCAGCCTCGTTAGAGAAAGCACCTCTTGCAACACCTTTTTGTAAAGCTAAAGCAAAGCTAGCTCCAAGGAAACCGCCTACAGCAGAGGATCCTGTGAAGACTTGAGAAAATATTTGATTAAATGAGGGAATTATATTTTGGTAGTTATCAAAAATTACAATTAACGAGCCAACTATGTAAATAAAACCCATAATTGGTACAAGTTTACTTGCGATTGTTGCAATCCTTCTAATACCACCAACTATAACAAGCAATAGTAATGCAGAAAGAACAGATCCAGTAATAATAGGCTTAATTGAAAATTCAGAACTTAGAACTTCAGCTATATTATTGATTTGCGGCATATTGCCGGTACCAATGGCCGTAATCATCATTAAGACTGCGAACACAATTGCAAGCCATTTCATATTCATACCATGTTCTATATAGTAAAAAGGACCGCCTGAGATAGATCCATCTGGTAACGTTGTTCTATATTTGTGAGCTAAAGATACTTCAGCAAATTTAGTAGTCATACCAACAACAGCAGTTATCCACATCCAAAATATAGCTGCTGGACCTCCTATCCATATAGCAAGTCCTACACCACCTATATTTCCTGTACCTACAGTACCTGATAATGCAGTTGTTAAAGCTTGAAAAGGTGTAGTTTCACCTTTTGTAGTATCTTTAATATATTTACCAGTAAGTATCCTCCATCCGTGCATAAAAAATTTGAATTGAGGGAACCCAAGATAGAAAGTTAAAAATATACCAGTACCTATGAGTAACATAGGAAACCATGCTGCTCCTCCAATATATCCATCAAGAGTAATTAGGAAGTTATTAAATTCAACCATAGTTTAAGTCCTATTTTGGTACCAAGATTCCAGGTCAGTGTAACCACCTATTGAATGACCATCTACTTTTATTTGTGGAAAAGATCTTGCACTAGGAAACATAGCAAAAAAAGCGTTTCGATCAAAATCTTCATCGAGTTGTTTGTAAACATACTCTAAATTATTTCGTTCGCATAAAAATTTAGCTTTATCACAATATGAACAGTTATGTTTTCCGTAGATTTCGATCATGTTAGAATCCTAAAAATTACAAACTAATTATAATCATAAAATGTCATTATTTAACTTAAAAAACAAATCAATTTTAATTACTGGATCATCAAGAGGTATTGGCAAAGCCATTGCAAAACACTCAGCACTTCATGGCGCCAACGTAATTATATCAAGCAGAAAGGAAGATGCTTGTAAGGCTACGGCTGATGAAATTAATGCATTGGTTGGTGATGAGGTTGCTTATCCTATAGCAGCAAGCATAAGTGAGCCTGTTCAATTAGAGAAACTAGTTAATAAAACAAGAGAGAAATTTGGAAAAATAGATGTACTTATTTGTAATGCTGCAACAAATCCGTTTATGGGTTCTATGCTCGATATGCCCTCTGATAAGTTTGATAAAGTAATGGAAAATAATATTAAATCCAATCAACTCCTTTGCAATCTTGTGATTCCCGAGATGGTTAAAAGAAATGATGGTTCTATAATTATTATTTCTAGTATTGGTGGATTAAAAGGCTCTAATTTACTTGGAGCCTATAATATAAGTAAGGCTGCAGATATCATGATGGTTAAAAACATAGCAGCAGAATTTGGTAAAAATAACATTAGAGCTAATTCCATAGCACCAGGCTTAATTAAAACTGATTTTGCAAAAGCGTTATGGGAAAATCCTGAAATTCTTAAAGCTGTCCTTGGCAATACGCCAATGCAAAGAATAGGTGAACCAGATGAAATTGCTGGAGCCGCAGTTATGCTTTCATCAAAAGCTGGAGAATACATTAATGGTCAAACTATTGTAATAGATGGCGGAACAACTATTGTTTAATTAAAGCGTCCAACTTAAAGATAAAATATTTCAACGAATGGCTCTCATTGATAGCTGAAACTTTCATTATGTTATCTCTTAAAAGATTGAGTTCATTTAATGTATTAGATAAATCTATGGGTTGAAATTGAATATCATTTAATAATTTAAATTTTCCTGAATAAGGAATGTCAGCCAAATTTGATTTAAGAAGAGTTTTGAAAAAATCTATTAGAAGATTAACTTTTTCTAAAGATCCAAGGTTAACATCAAGCAAGTACTTAACAGTTTCATTAATTGAAATTTCATTATTACAAAATTGCAATAAGCAATTTGAGATATCGATATAATCATTGCCCCTGCCTTCTTCTATGTTCTTAAGGATTTCTAGTGGTGCAAGGAAAGTCGGATAATCATAATAGTTAAAATCCTGCATTCCTTGCGATCTAACCCATTCTGTTATTTCAAGTTGATTTAAATCCTTTAATACAATTTTATTACATCTACTATAAATAGTTTGATTAAGAGATCGTCTCTTGCTTGAAGACATGATAATAAAAGTATTAGGATTAGGCTCTTCAAGAGTTTTTAGTATGGCGTTTTGAGATGCAGTATTCATGTTCTCACAATTATTTAAAACAATAACTTTTGTAGGTGAAACAGATGAAGAAAGAACAGAAAAATTAATCATTTCTCTAATTTCATCAATCAATATTTTTTCATCATCATCATTCATAAAGAAATCTGGGTGTGTTGATTCGTCAAATAAATTACATGACTGACAATTATTACAAGGCGAATTTGAGGAATTTATACAAAGAAGACTTTTAGCTAAATTTTTAGCTAAGATGGATTTACCCATACCCTTACTGCCCTCAATTAAGCTTGAATGAGGGAGTTTGGATACATTGATATTTAAAAATAATTTATTTAACCATGGGTAGTTTTCAATATCACTCACGATAAATTTTTAAAATGTAGTAGTATTTGATTTGAAATGGAAGTTATATCTTGAGAAGCATCTATAACCTTTATTCTTTTTGTATTTTGTTTTGCTTGCGTTAGATAACCATTTCTTACTCTTGTAAAAAAATCAATTCCAGCAGACTCAATTCTATCCATTTTATCTTCAGCTTTTCTTTCAAAGCCTTTAAGTGGATCTAAATCAAGTAGTATCGTCAGATTAGGAATAGGACACTTTATATTTAAAATAAGTTCATTTATAAAGTCTAAATCTAGTTCTCTTCCATATCCCTGATATGCAATTGAAGCATCATAAAATCTATCACAAAGGACATAATCAGTATTAGGTTCTTGTAAAGATGTTTTTACTAATTCTGCGCGTGATGCAAACATTAGCAATAATTCAGCTTCAGCAGAAATATCATGATCACTATTTAATAAAAGATTTCTGACATCCTCGCCAAAAGGTGTAGAGCCAGGCTCTCTAATAATGGTTGAAGTAAAACCAGATGCGTTAATATGCTCATTAAGCATTTGTATTTGAGTTGATTTACCAACACCTTCTATCCCTTCAAATGTAATTAATTTCATCATTTTAGTTGGTAAAGTTTAACAGCCTCTAAGTGTTCGTTGTATGTTTTTGAAAAATAATGAGAACCTTTTTTATTAGCAACAAAAAATAAGTATTCACCGGGCTCAGATAAAATACTTGCTTCTATTGATGACTTGCTTGAAACCGCTATGGGTGTTGGCGGTAAAGATTTAATTACATAAGTATTATAGGGATTCTTTTTATCTTTTATGTTTGACTTTTTTATATCACCATCAAAATTTGGCATAAGGCCATAAATAATAGTTGGATCAGCTTGAAGTTTCATTTTAATACTTAATCTTTTTAAGAAAACAGCAGCTATTTTATTTTTTTCTAATTCGTTTCCAGCCTCCTTCTCAACAATAGAGGCAAGTATTAAGGAATCTTTTATAGATTTAAGCGGATTAGTCGGTGGTTTAGTTGTCCAAATAGATTCTACAAATTCCATTAAATCAGCAGAGCTTCGTTTTAATAATAATGATGATTTCATGCCTTTTTTATAATAGTAGGTGTCAGGCAAGATCATTCCTTCAGTAAAGTTATAGTCACTTTGAATGCAATTAAGATACTGACAATCATTTATAAGAAATGAATTATTAATAAGGTTATCAATGTCATATTTATTCATTCCAGGCACTACAGTTATCTGGTGAGTAACCGTATTTCCATCAATTATTTGATTATGAATATCTATTAGAGATTTATTTGATACTTCATATTCTCCAGATTGATAATTACCTGAATTAAGCGTTAAAAATAATTTAATAAAAATAATTTCTATAGGATTGGGGTCTTTGGATATATTATTCAGGATTTGAGAACTAGTTGAACCTTTTTTAATATCAAAAGTCATAGGCTCTATATAAATTTTGTTATTTAAAAAACTAAAATAAGGACCAACAAAAAAACAAATACCTAGGATTGGTAATAGAAGAATTTGAAGAAATTTTTGCTTCAAAAAGGAAAATATTGTCTAAAAATTAAAGTTGAATTGGTGCCGCCAAAACCAAATGAATTATTCATTGCTATGGTTATCTCCGATTCTCTAGCAGTAAGTGGTGTAAAGTCTAGATCACATCTTGGATCTTGGTTATCTAAGTTTATAGTTGGAGGAATAACATTGTCATTAATAGAGAGAATACTAAAAATTGATTCAATCGCTCCAGCCGCTCCTAAGGTGTGCCCTGTCATAGATTTAGTAGAACTTATGGCTGGGATATCCTCTTTAAAAATGCTTTTCATAGCTGTGGCTTCAGCTAGGTCACCTAAGGGTGTTGATGTACCATGAGCATTTATATAATCAATATCATTACTATTAATTTCAGAATCACTTATTGCATTAGCCATAGATAAGGCAGCCCCCTTTCCATCTTCAGGAGGTGCAGTCATGTGGAAAGCATCTGAACTCATTCCAAAACCAATAATTTCAGCATATATTTTTGCATTTCTTTTTTGAGCATGTTCTAAGTCCTCCAAAATAATTGCTCCAGCGCCATCAGATAATACAAATCCATCTCTATCAACATCCCAAGGCCTGCTTGCCGTAGCTGGATTGCTTGAAGTAGATAGAGCTCTAGCTGCTATAAAACCTGAAATGGCTAAAGGTGTACTCGCCATCTCACTCCCTCCTGCAACCATAATGTCAGATTCACCATATGCAATTGATCTAGCCGCAAATCCAATACAATGATTTCCTGATGAGCATGCTGTCACAGTACTAACATTTGATCCCTTTAGACCAAACTTTATAGAGATAAGACCAGAGGTCATATTAATGATAGAGCCAGGTACCATAAACGGTGATACTTTTTTATAGCCTTTTTCTAAGTAAAGTTTATGGTTATTTTCTATGGTTTCTATTCCGCCAATTCCAGAACCAAAATTGACTCCTGCCCTGGTAAGATCTGTAGAGGAGTCTAAAAAACCTGAATCTGTAATAGCTTGTGAAGCAGCAACTACTCCATATTGGATAAATGTATCTAATCTTCGAGATTCTTTAGCATCTAGATATAAAGACAAATCTAAGTCTTTAATGCGACCACCAATAGAGACTGGTGAATCAACAATCGAATTGTTAAAGGTAGAAATACCAGAAATACCATTAGTGCATGCGTTCCATGAAGAACTTACATCATTACCTAAAGGTGTAACTAAACCTAGACCAGTAACTACAACTCTCCTTTGTAGTTTCATGGAAATAGTCTATGAATTATTGTTTATGTAGCTTACAGCTTCGTTAACTGTTGAAATTTTTTCGGCATCTTCATCAGCAATCTCTAAATCAAATTCTTCCTCTAAAGCCATTACAAGCTCTACTGTATCTAAAGAATCTGCACCTAAATCATCTACAAAAGATGAATCAGATTGAATCTCTTCAACATCTTTACCTAACTGATCGCTAACAATCTTTTTTACTCTCTCTTCAATGCTCATTGGTTACTCCTATAAACTAAGTATTTCATTTTACATCTTAATACTTAAAGATGCATAGATTAATACATAAATAATCCGCCATCAACAGAAATTGTTTGACCGGTTATATAAGCTGCTTTATCACTCGCTAAATATAATACTAGATCTGATATATCATTTGTATTGCCGAGTTTTTGCAGAGGAATTTCCTTAACAATTTCTGCCTTAGCTTCATTATCAAGGTAAGATGTCATATCTGTATCTATAAATCCAGGTGCTATAGAGTTTACTGTTATGTTTCGACTTCCAACTTCTTTGGCTAGTGATTTAGTAAAACCACCTAATGCAGCTTTGGCTGAAGAATAATTAACTTGACCCGGATTACCCATCAAGCCAGAAACAGATGATATGTTAATGACTCTTCCAGACCTTGATTTAACTAAATGCTTTATAAATGTCTTTGTAACATTAAAAACTCCATTAAGGTTTGTATCAATGACTTTATCCCAATCATCATCAGACATTCTTAAAAACAATTGATCTTTAGTAATGCCCGCATTATTTATAATGACGCTTGGCATTAAATCCATTTCTTTGAGTATTAAAGGAAGGTTTTTAACCTCTTCTCTTGCTGTAATATCCAGTTGTAATGGAACCATCTTTGCATCTTTATTAACTGGGTTAAATTCGAACTTTCCTCTAGCTGTTCCGATAACATCAAATCCAGCCTGGTTAAGAGCATTGGCAATAGCTAAACCTATACCTCTTGAGGCTCCTGTTATAAATGCTACTTTATTCATTTAAGAGTCCCTTTAAATTATCTTTAAAATTATCATCTGAGGATATAAGAATATCAGATAAGTTATTAGACCTTCCAATTCCTTGAAGAACTTTTCCTGGACCACATTCAATTACAAGTGTGTCTAAGTTTTTAATCTTATCTATAATATCAACCCATTTTACTGATCCTGTTAATTGCTTTACTAAATTAGATTTTATTAATTCAATATTATCTGAAAAATCTCCAGAATAATTTTGAATTATTTTTGTCTCAGGTTCTGAGATAAGAGCTTTGTTTAGTGATTCATTAAATAAAGTTGCCGGCTTATCCATAAGCATGCAATGTGATGGAACGCTGACATTTAAAGTTATGGCTCTCTTAGCTCCAGCTTCTTTTGCTTTTTCACAAACATTAGAAACTGCATTACTATTTCCTGCAATTACTGTTTGAATAGGAGAGTTTAAGTTTGCACATGAAACAATTAAGCCACTTGTATTTTCTTCAAGACTACAGATATCTTTTAAAGTCATTACATCCAAGCCCATAATTGCAGCCATAGATCCTTCGGGAGCAGATTCCATTAATATTCCTCTATTTCTAACCAAATTTAATGCATCGAAGAAGTCAATCGAATTAGATGCAACCAAGGCCGTATATTCTCCAAGTGAATGGCCGGCTACAACAAAAGGTTTGATATTAGTTATATCTTTGAAATTTAAAAAATGTAAATAAGAAGTTAAAAGTAATGCTGGCTGAGTGAAAGATGTTTGATTAAGCAGGCCATCTGGATCTTCATTAATTAACTTAATAAAATCAAAACCCAGTAAATCAGAAGATTCTAGAATTATATCTTTATAGTTTGATAATAGATTTGGGGTGAGCATCCCCAGTTGTTGAGAACCTTGTCCTGGAAATATTAAGCAAATTTCCCTAGACATGGACTATTCCTCTATTTGGTCTTCGTCTTCCTTAATAGGTTTTCTTAGATCTTTCACTAATCTACCTTTATAAAAACCATCTGCTGTCATTTGATGACGCACATGTCTCTCGCCTGAAACTTGATCAGTTGATAGAGTAGATCCATTAAGAGAATCATGAGAACGTCTCATGCCTCTTCTTGATCTAGTAACTTTACTTTTTTGAACTGCCATCTTGTGCCCTTAAAAAAAACGTATCCTAACAAACTACAATCGATTTGTGTAGTTATATATTAATTTAAATAATCAATTAAATCAGTAAAAGAATCCTCTAAAGGAGCTTCTACCTGTATTAAATTACTATCCTCATCTATGAATTTAATTGACTTTGCATGTAGAGCCATACTTTTAATTCCCGATTTGCTTATAAATTTATTAAATTCAACATCTCCATACTTAATATCATTAGCAACATTATGTTTTAAAGATTCAGCTTGAACTCTAATTTGGTGTGTTCTTCCAGAAAAAATATCTATCTCCACTAATGATGATTTATTTAATTTTTTAATTGGCCTAAACAATGAACTTGCATATTTACCATCCTGGCTATTTAGATTGACCTTATGATCAATAGAGGACTTAGTTGTATTAATATTACTATCAATTAATAGTTCCTTTTTAAAATTACCTTTTAGTATTGCTACATAGGTCTTCTTTAAATCTTTATCTCTTAAAGCAAGATTCTTATTAAAAAATCTTAAAGCTATTTTATTTTTAGCAAAAACTAAGCATCCTGATGTTTCTTTATCTAACCTATGACATAAATCTATAGTTTCAATATAAAAAGATCTTAGTACATCTATAACACCTATATTAATACCTGAGCCGCTATGAACAGCTGTGCCACTTGGTTTATTTAAAATAATGTAATTTAAATCTTCATATATAACACGTTTTTTAAATCTGTCTTGTAATTTGTTTGAAATAGATTTTTTAGGCTTACTCTCATTATTTAAATATGGTGGAATTCTTATAATATCTCCCTCTCTAACTTTATACAGAGGTTTAGTTCTTCCTGAATTTACTCTTACTTCTCCTTTTCTAATCATGCTGTAAATTTTTGATCTAGGTAATTCCTTGTAAATAGACATAAGTAAATTATCAAGGCGCCTTTTAGCATTATCTTTATCTACTGTTAAATTTTTGACACTCATAAGCGAAGTCTATACGATGGACTTATTAAAGACGAACTTTAAAACTATATAAAATAGTTTAAGTAATAAATAAAGAAAGACTAAGTAATAACAGATCTTGCCTAAGCCCAGATAGTGGGTGTATTTAATAAGCAGCATAGTAAGACTTATTAAATTGATATCTTCAGCATACTGACGCTGGTCTTTCCCATATAAGGGAAAAAAATGAAAAGAATTTTAATAAACTCATCCTACGGGAATGAATTAAGAGTAGCTCTTGTTGATGGAGCTAAATTGTATGATTTGGATACGGAATTAAGTGATAAAACACTACTTAAAGGAAGTATTTTTAAGGCAACTGTATCAAGAATCGAATCAAGTCTGGATGCTGCATTCGTTAATTTTGGTTCAGAAAGACATGGCTTTCTTCCATTAAAAGATTTATCTAGTGAATTTTATGAAAAGAATAAAGAAGGTAAACGTGTCTGCACACTTAAGGAACAACAAGAAATAATTGTTCAAGTCACTAAAGAGGAACGAGGTACCAAAGGCGCAGCCTTAACAACACAGATTGCACTTGCAGGGAGATTCTTAGTTCTAATACCTAACTCAGATAGAGCTGGAGGAATTTCTAGAAGAATCAGTGGTGAAGAAAGAGATGAAATAAAAGAGGCTTTAAAAAGCCTGGCTATACCTGAAGGAATGGGCGCTATTGTTAGAACAGCTGGTCTTGGAAGGAGTTCTGAAGAGTTAAGTCTTGATTTAGCATATCTTCTTGCTTTATGGGGGCAGATATCTCAGACAACAGATGAAGCTCCAAGCCCAAGTTTAATTTATAGAGATGACAAACTTATTGTTAGAGTTGTTAAAGATTATTTTAGAGATGACATTGAAGAAATTCTTATAGATGATCAAGCAACTTATGATGAAGCGAAGCAATTTATAAATGCTGTTATTCCAGATCATGCAGATAAAGTTAAATACTATGATGAGGAAATACCTCTATTTAATAGGTATCAGATTGAATCACAAATAGAATTAG
>Ga0209631_10004348_pt1 | contig 15714 bp, 9 predicted proteins | sample COG_08_FD_184752 | JGI IMG/M metagenome (GOLD analysis project Ga0209631, IMG submission 184752) | Pelagic Microbial community sample from North Sea - COGITO 998_met_08 (SPAdes) (version 2) | ecosystem: Environmental > Aquatic > Marine > Neritic zone/Coastal water | place: Helgoland, sampling...
TTATTAAATGTCAGAAATCTTCGTCAACAAATCGTCCACGGTTTGTTCCAACTCCTTTCTCGATTCCTTGAACAAAACGTATCTGTACACGAACCAGGCGGAGTATCCCAAACCGACCAACTCCATGATTTTCGGCAACAACGGGATGGCGTTGATTGCTCCGACGACGGTGGAGGACAACCACAACGCGACCGTCGCACCGGCGACGTACGTGATCACTTGGCCTTTGTTTTCGGTGTCGTCCCACTTTTCCGAGACAGTTTTCACGAGTTCTTTCGTGTCAAACTTCTCCGCGCGAACGATTAAAGAGCGAGAGGCGGATCGTTGTTGATTCTGTTAAGAAGAAGAAGAAGAAGAAGAAGAAGGTGAGCACGATGAAAAAAAAATACCACCACGCGTCGTTAAAGCGGTGATACCCGAAGAGAGATCTGCGCGTTCCAAGAAGGGTAATAAAATAAAGGAGTGCACACCCTCGCGCCGGGCGCGCGCGGACCCTTTAAGAGACGACGAGGGAAAAATATCTCCTCTCTTTCAAATTCAAAAAGAGTTGAGAAAGATCACGCGATACAATTTCACACCCACCTTCTTCATCATCGGCGAGGAGGCGGTAATCTTCGCCGCGTGACCTCGTTGGAAAGAGGAGGAGACAGAGGAGGATCTTCTCGCAGAACCCAAACGCATCTTTTGGGAGATCGGTTGGAAAGTAGCGGTAGTAGTAATCGCAGACATTTTCTTTTCAGTTGTGTTGTTTATATTCTGACGACGTTTCGTTCGGGATTTTTGCAGTCGTCTGCCAAATCTGCCTCTTGATTTCATTCATTCATTTTTGTTGCCCAAACAACAAACAACAAAAAGTTTTGTTGGACTCTCGACTCTCTTTTTTACCTTCCCTCATCACACTTTTGTTCGCCGAAAAGTTTTGAAAGGGATGATGGAAGAAGAGTCTCTCGGTCCTCCTTCTCCTCCTCCTCCTCCTCCTCCTCCTGCTTCTTCTTCAGGGAAAGAAGAGGCGCGTGATGGAACGACGACGACGGTGAGAGTGGTGAGCGTTTGTGTGCGAGAAGAAGAAGAAGAAGAAGAAGAAGTGGAAAACGGAGATGATGTTGATGATGCCGGTGAAGAAGATGTGAACAACGAGAACAAAAACAACGAAGATGACAAAAGTGAAAAAAATTGGCTCGAGAAAGCGAAAGACGGATGGCGCGCGATGCGAGAGAAGAAGCGAGAGAAGCGAGAGGAGATTGAGAAAATGATCGCAGATGTAAGTGGCAGCGGCGCAAAGGAAGAAGAGGAGGAGGAGGAGGAGGAAGATGAAGATGAAGACGAAAAAGAAAACGATTCCATGATGGTGTCGATGTTGAATGCTGAGAATAATAGTAATAGCAATAAAAAGAGTAGCAATAAAAAGAGAGTCAAACTGCGAACACAAACGGCGGCGTACAAAGTGACGAGGAAAATCAGATCAGCGACGGAGCGAATACGAATGATTGGATCACTTTGCGAGAAATGGGAGAGAAGATTGTTGTCAGTAGTCGTCGGCGCTGGCGATGAAGAGAGCGAGAACGACGACGCCGGAAACAAAACAGTGGAGCTGGAGGAGTTGGAAGACTTGTGCGTATCTTTGGTGTCGATATTGAACGAAAGCGTGGGAAAGCTGCGAGCATACGTGAAAGAGAGCAGAGAGAAAGTGTTACCAAACGGAAGCGTGGGAAAGAAAGAAGATGAATTAGAAAAAGTAGAGCAAAAGGAGGCCAAAGAGCAGTTACGCGAGAAGGCAGGTTTCAAAATCATAGCGCGCTGCCTGGAGCGTTCGGAAACTTTGGAGAAGCGCGTGATACAGTCCATGGCAAAATTAAATGCGAAAAATAAAGAGCTCGTGCGCGTGAGAGGCGACGACTCGCGAATTCCATCGAGTGAAATCAAATCGAAGGCTGCGTTGGTCGTGGATGCGTTTACGCTTTACCTCAAAAGCGAAGAGCAACATTTGAAGAACGAGAACGAACGCGCGGCGAGGCTAAAAAGAGAACAGACGGTGGCAACGAAAAAAAAAGAGAACAAAACGAAAGAAGATCCAACGCCAGTGAACTTATCCAGCCTCGATGCTTCGACTGAAGTGTTCAAGTGCTTGAAGTGCGATTTAGCGTTCCAATCGTTCGCCTCACGCAACACGCACATGGAAGTCAAGCACTTCGACGGGGCGAAAATGTTCTTCTGCAATAAGTGCGATGGCACGTATACGAGTAGAACTTCTCTCCACAGGCACGTAAACAAACACCACTCGCAAAAGTGGGCGTGTAGATCGTGCAACCCGATTCGTTGCTTCAAATCTAGGTACGATTTGAGGAAACACGAAGAAAGTAAGCACTACGAAGAAATGAAGAAAAGAAGACGCGAGTTGGGAGAAGAAGAAGAAGAAGAAGAGGGAGACGACGATACGACTCCAAAGAAAAGTTCAAAAGATATGAAAACAGCAAAGAAGAGCAAAAAAGAGACGCTCGACGAAACGTTCTATACGTTTGTAAACGGGTTCTTCTTAGAAAGTAGCGACGAGGACGAGGACGAATAGAAAATAGAAGCAGATGAGAGAGAGAGGGACACGCGCGCTCGCATTGTATTTTAAAGTTAGGAGAGCATTGTAAAATGCTGGGTACTTTTAACAAAGTTATTTTTTTCAGAGTTTAAAGTGCTTGTTGTACGGCTCCACGAATTGAAAGTCGCATATGATCGATCTGCCCGCAAACCATCGATTGTTCAAGCCAAACTGAGCTTTCTTTGCCGCTTCGACGTCGTCGAATTTCAAATAGCAAAAACCGTACGGGTTCTCTTTATCAACGTGCGCGTGCACGCACTCCCCGTATTTCGAGACTTCACCTTTCACGTCTTCTTCGATGTCTAACCACCACTCCTCGTCTGTCTCTTCCGCGGGGTCGAACAAGTTCTTTAACAACACGCACTTCGTGGGGATCGGAGATGATGGACCGAAAAAGCCTTGCGTCATCATGATCAACTCTCTCTTCTCTTCCTCTTTGGTTTTGATTTTTACCGCGTTGTGCGTCAAGGTCGCCGTCGGGATAGCACCAATAGTTGTCGCGTCGCCGCCTGCTAATTTCTGCATAAGTTCGGCTCTTTTTGCTGCATCCATCTTCGCATACGTCGCGGTATCGTCCATTTGCCCACCCACGCGATCGTCATCGTCCTCCTCGCCGCCGCCGCCGCCGCCGACGTCGCCACCGCCGCTTCTATCGTTGTTTCTATTTTTGTTATCATTCTTCGCACCACCTTGTCCTGCCGCGACGGATATTTTCAAAGCCTGTCCAACGAGCTCTAACCCATTTAATTGCGAGACGGCGAGCATGGCGTGCGACCACTCGCGATATTGCACGATTCCGTGTCCATTCGATTGCCCGTTTCCATCTCTGGAAATTTCAATCGCGTCCAACGCGCCAAACGGTTCAAACACCGCTTTTACGTCTTCTTCGGCTAAACCTTCGTGTAAACCGGCAACAAAAAGCGCACACGGTCCACTCTGTTGCGTTCCATCGCCATTTCCTCGTTTCCCTTTCCCTGTGACGCCTTTTGCCGCCTGCTCGGCTTCCCAAGCGATGTTTTTCTCAGCCTCGGAATGTTTCACCATTACTTTTTGTCCTCTCAACGTCTCCCCGGTCAGCTCCAACGCTTTCGGAATGGACGATTTATCTTGAAACTCGACGTACGCCATTCCTTTCGATATCGGCCTGTTTCTATCGTAAATAATTCGCACATCCGTGACCTCCCCGGCTTTCATGAAAAATTTGAAAATATCGCGTTCGTCGCTCTTCGTGCTCAAATTATACGCGAAACACGTCCGCGTATCTCTATCAATCTTCTCCAACGCGCGTTTCTCTTCCATAGCTCTTCTTTCTTCTTTCTTTCTCCTCCTGTTCGCTTCTCTTTCCGCGGACGTTTCTCGCGGTTTATTATTACTTCGATCTCTCGAGTCGTCGCGTTCGCGGTCCCGACCTCTTCCGCTCCCGCCGCCTCGTCTGCCGTTATCGCGATAATCTCTCGAGCGCGACCGGTGTCTCTGCCTTTTCTCCCCTCGGCTCCCTCCTCCACCACCACCACTACCGCGTTCGCGTTCTCGAGACCGATCTCGAGACGAACCTCTTCTGTCTAGTCGTTTCCCATCCTCCTCGCTTTCCCTTCCTCCTCGTCTCCCTCTCTTCTCGTCAGAAGCTGAAGTTGCTCTCTTTTTTCCTCCTCTCCCACGACCATCATCATCATCCTCATCGTCCCCGCTAAACTCTCGCTCGTTTATCGAAGACGTCGTTTTCTTCTCGTCTTCTCTGTCATCGGCGCGTCCTTTCCTCCTCCTTTCTTCTTTTTTCTTCAAGCCTTTTCCGCCGCCTTCGTCGTCGTCGGAAATCGTTTTCGACGATGATTTCAGATGATGATCAGTACCACGGGAAGAACGAGTGGTCGTCGTCGCAGCAATACTCGTACGCGTCGTCGTCGTCGTCGGATGATTCGAAGAAGAAGGATCGTCCAATCGACGCTCTAACGCGTCCCAGGCTTCCTCGTCCGAGTTCTCCGAGTTCACGCCGCCGCCACCCATTATTATTATTATTATGTGATGGTTGTGTGTGTTGTGTGTTAATTCGTTTTGTCTGCTTTTTTTGTTTGAAGCGAAATTTGAAGCAAAATGTTGAGGAAAAAAAGTTTTTTGAGGAAAAAAAAGCACTTGAAAAAGAACACGATGAGCTTTTTTAACGAAAACACTTTAGCAGAAAAGACACAGCAGACAAAAGATACACCAAGAAGAAGAAGGATAATGACGACGATGCGAAAATGATAGAAAAATGAACCCACCCACGCTTACTCCTACGACGAGTGGTGGTTTTGGTTTTGGTGGTAGAAATGAGGAGGAGGACAGAGTGCGAATGGTATTGGAACGGATGATGATGATGATGATGTTTTTTAAATCATCATCAAAATCACGTGGTGGTGGTTCTCATTCTTCTTCTTCGCAACTGTATTTTGTTGTTGATGAGGATGAGGATGAGGAAAATAAAGCGGGGAAGAAAAAGTGCGTTTGGAAACACTTGGACGAGGAAGAAGAGAGAGAAAGTACAGACGTCGTTTTTCGATGCGCGAAAGAAATCGCGGAAAAATCCTTTGCCGCGTTAGACGTGTACCGGTTACATTTTCTTTGTTTCACTCAAAATCATCGTCGTGTTTGTGATGAGACGGAAGAAGAAGAAGAAGAAGAAGAAGAAAAGCGCGAGCGAAGAAGAGCATCAAACAAAAGAAAAAAAAGAAGAAAAAGAAGACGAAGAGCAGAGTTGGTCCTCGCAAAACTCTTGTTTAATAACGGAGACTACTTGTGCGCTTTGGTCGTTTTAAGTTTGAGAGTAGACGAAGAAGACGACATCGTATCGTCGACGTCCGCGGTAGAGGTTGAGGAGGATGACGATATCGAAGAAGAGACAAAAACGCTCGAGGGCAAGTGCGCGGAAGAGATTTCAAAGAAACGACTGGAGAAAAAGAAGCGCGAGAAATCCTTTGCTAATGCGCATAAACAAGAACACGAGCAAGAAAAGTTTGAACAGGATTCAGTAGATGTAACAACAACAACAACACCATCGCCGACGCAGCAGAACGCAAACTTTTTTTACGACGATATTCCCGCCGTGCTCCTTCGAAATGGCGCGTACGAAACTTCCAAAGCAATTGGATTAGCACGACTCGCGTCTACGTCCACTTCTACCGATCGAACGAACAACATCATTAACGATGAACAAATAGCCGCGGCAAACGCTTACAACGTCGCTTTAGCGTGTTTAGGTGCGAACAACGACCTCGAATCGGCGCTCGAATTGCTCTCTCGAAGCGACGTGCTTCGAACGTATCGTTTCGACCAAAACTATTGGTTGCGAGTTTCCTCCTGCATGCTTCAGTGGCACGATAAAACCAAAAGCAAGAAGACGAGCGATGAAAACAGACGACTTTTGAAACTCGTATCTTCGTGTATACGCTCGGCAAAGTTTGTAAAAGAGTTACGCCAAAGAGGCTGGAACATATTTTTGATCCTCCGTTCTCGCGGGAGGGATACTAATAAAGAAGAAGAAGAAAACGAAAATGATGATGATGAGAGCGTTTCTTCTTCTTCTGCGCTCCTCGACGAGATCTGCGATAGGTTTAAAGTCGCCGCGTTCGAGTGCAAATCTGGTAGTACTATTACGTAGTTTTTGGTTCGATCAAAATTCCTCATTATTTTTTTATTTCAACACACCAAAAGCGAAAGGATAATTATTATTACTCGTAGTCTAGAATAGTAGTATTAAGATGGTGATGATGATGACGATGATGATGAATGCAGTATCATCATCATCACCATCACTTCATCCCCGTCCTCGTTTTCGTCGCAATCATCGCTTCCTGACCAGAGCGCAGTCCGAAGCGGACGCGAGCACGTCTGCTTCAACAAGCAGCAATTCCTCCAATTCAGAAAAAACGACGGCGACGGGGATGAATTTAGCAACAACAACTCCTGCGTTGTCCAACAAAGACCAGTTCGTGAACTTTTTCCGCACGGCTTTACCGTACATCACCATGCACAAATCATCCGTGTTTGTGATTCACATCCCCGGAAACGTGATGAGAGACAAAAAGTCGAACGTGTTTAAATCCGTCATGCAAGATATCATAATCTTGAGAGAATTAGGGGTGAAGTTAGTGTTAGTGTTAGGTTCGGACTCGCAAATATCGGATTTGACTGCACTGAAAGGAGAGAAGCCAAAGTTTTCGGTGAGCAAGTTTGGAGCGACGAGAAGAATTACGGACGAGTTTTCGTTGGAAGCGGCGATGGAGGCGTGCGGGAGAAACAACATCGCGGTCCAGGCGCAGTTAACGCGAGGACCGGATGTGAGATTGACGAGGAAACACGGCGACCATTATTCGGATACTGGTGGGTTTAGTGGGGATGGGAACAACAGTGGCGGCAGAAAAGAGAACATCAGAGATATCAAAAACAACGGACGAAACTTTCCAGTCGCGACGAGCGGGAATTACGTGTACGCTCGAAGACGCGGAGTCGTCGATGGCGTCGATTACGGGTTAACCGGGGAAGTCGTGAAAATTGACAAGACGTCAATTTTGGAAACTTTAGAGCAAGGCGACGTGGTGCTACTCTCGAGTTTAGGCTTTAACGCCGCGGGAGAGGTTTTTAATTGCGTGTCGAGAGATATCGCAGTCGCTGCGGCCATAGAACTCAACGCGGATAAATTAATCGTTTTACCTGAAGACGGGTATTTACCTCGAGATGAAACGACAAACGGGAAAGTGAAGAGTTATTTCACGCTCTCGGATGCGAAGAAGTGGATGAAAAATTTTGCCAAAGGTACTGAATACGAAGATCTGGTGGAAAACCATCGCGCGTATGCGTGGTTGCGAAGTGGATACGCGAGTAACGGGTCATCTGATGTCCCCGGAAACGGCGGCGCGTCTACGAATACAAAGAACCCGTTTACATCGAGCGGGGAAAATATTCAAGTAAACTCGTGGATGCGCGCGCAAGAGATGGACTACGAGTGGCGCGTGCCGTCGTGCCCGATTGAAATGTGTGCGGCGACGTTTGCGTGCCACTGCGGCGTGAAGCGAGTTCACATGGTGGATCCGAACAAGAGCGGAAGTCTCTTGATGGAATTGTTCACGTCCGACGGCGAAGGAACCATGGTTGCTGGTGATCGATACGAAGGCACGAGAAAAGCTACAATTTACGACTGCATTGGCATTCACGACATGTTACAACCTTTGGCGGATGCTGGCATTGTCGTGTATCGCACGGAAGAAGAATTGAGACGTTCGGTGATGAACGAAAGAGTTTCCTTCTTTGTGACCGAACGCGACGGCAACATCATCGCGTGCGCGTCCTTAACGGAATACGAAAACGGGAAAAGTTACGAAATTGGTTCCTTTGCCGTCGCAAGAGAATACAGACGAGAAGGCAGAGGCGACGCTTTGTTATCGTATTTGGAAGAGCACGCCTCGGAGAAAGGGTGCGAACGCTTGTTTTTATTGACGACGAGAACGGCGGAGTGGTTCACCTCTCGAGGCTTTGAATTCGACGGCGCCGCCGAAGACGAAAGTTCAACCTTACCGAAAGGTAAAGAGGTTGTCAAAGGACGAGGCTCGCTTTTGTTTTCGAAATACATGACTATTGACAGTTTTTTAGAAGAGAGTTAGTTTGAGTGACCGTGGTAAAGTCTATGCAGTTTGATGAAGTATTGAATATATTATTATTGTTAGTATCAAGAATTCTTTGCTATTTCAAGAAAACCTTTTCGCGTTCGGTATCATCACATCTGCGAACCGTTTATTCGCGTCTACTAACTTTGCATTTACCAAGTCGTTCGAATACGCTCTCAACTCTGCGGTTTCTTTCGTCTTTCCAGTTCGAACGTGTCTATCGATGACCCTTTTCGTCGCCTCGTCCACCGGACAGTTGACGTACCACGCCTCGTCGAAACACGTCTCGTCTAAAAGTCTCGACCACGGCTGCTCGGGAAGAAATAAATAGTTCCCTTCCACTAAAATAATCTTATGTCTCTTGTATTCCACGAGAATGTCGTTTTCCACCGGATCGCCTTTCCCGTGATCGAAACTGGGGAAAGAACCGCTCCCGGTTTTCCGTAAGTTCACGATATCGTTCACGAACCTTTCGCTGTCAAAAGTAAACGGCGCGCCTCGCTTCGCCAACGCGTGTTGCGGGTTGTCCATCTTTTCCAGTTGGCTTCGGTAATAGTGATAGCCGTCCATCGGGACAATCGCTATGTCATACGCCGCGCTCTCGTTGTTATTACTATTATTATTAGTATTCTGTTCGTTTTCATTCTCCTCGTTCTCGTCCTCTTCTAACTCCTCGTTTACTCCTCCTCCTCTGTCGCCGCCGCCGCCGCTGCTCGCGGTATTCGCACTCTTCCTTCTTTCGAGTTTTCGAAACTGTCTGCACACTTGTTTCGCGAGCGTGCTTTTCCCACCACCCGGTGGCCCGGCTATTCCGACTATAATTTGCGCGTCTTTACCGCTCGGGTGTAACTCTTTCGCCAAACGTAAGCGTCTCGCGCACGCTCTCGCCACGTCCAGAAACGTCGTCGTGTCGCTTATCGCGTTCGTATTGGCGAAACTTTCCGCAGACGATGGGAGGAACGTGAATTTACTCTCCACTCCGATGATGGCATTACTTTTTCTTCTTCCTCTTCTTCTGTTACTTCTTCTTCTCAACGACGACGACGATGGTGACGATGGCGCGCACCGGTAGCAGCATCCAAAAGTCGTCATCCTCGTCGCTTTTAAAAACTGTGATGACTCTCTCGTTGTGCTTTTACTCGTTCCTTTGTGCTTTGTTTGTTAGATGAAAGAAATGAGAATTTTGTGACGAAAAAACAGTTGCATGAAAAATAAAAATTCTTCTCTCTTCTGTTGCTTCTTCTTCTGTTCATTAAAAAATTTCAAGCATGCGCTGTGTTGTTGCATCAGCGGCGGCGATTGAAGGGCACTCCTCACAATCCGTCGTCGTCGTGGCTTCATCGTCGTCGTCATCTTCACGACCACCAAAATTAAAACCCTGTCTTTTGAAATTGTGTCGTCGGGGTTATTCTTCTTCGAGAAGAAGAAAATGCGAAGCGCTTCGAAACGCTCCTCCTCGGATAGAAGGTGAAGATGATGATGAAGAAGAAGCTAAAGAAGAAGTTGATGACGACTTGGACGCGACGAGAAGCACCAACAAAACCACCAAAACCATCAAAAGAAGGAGAAGAGACATCGTGCTGGCTTTACAATCATCTTCGATGTTGTTCACAAAGAAAAGCTTTGCTCGTAATGGAGAAGAAGAAGATATGTATTCAATATCGAGCAACAACAGTATTACTAATAATAATACGTATTACAAATACGAAATCAACGCGAGGAAGAGACTGTTGGAAACGCAAAGGTTATACGCGTTACAACCAGAAGTCGATGAAAGGAGTAATAATGATGTTGATGATACGAATAATAATAATAGTAATAATAGTAATAGTAATGAATCCGTAATAGAGATACCGATGACGTACGACGGCGCGTCTTTCGTGTTGGATTATTACATCGGCGACGCGAGCGTGAGAGGCGTGGTGGATACCGGGTCTCCGTTTATAACCATTCAAGGTGGGAATGGGAGCGAAAATTGGGGGTTTGTGACGCAAAATGATATTCGGCCGAGCCCGTACGGGGAGACGTACGAAGTGTACGGGTTACAAGTGGATTCGAGCACCGTGTGGTGCTTGGGTGATTTGCGGTTCACGACCGGTTTTAACGATGATTCGCGTTCGCGTTCGCGCGATTGGAATTTACGGGAGATGGTTTTAGGCGTCGTCAACGGGTCCATGGCAAACGTGGGCGGGTCTATAAACGGCGCGAACGCGTCGTTCGTTGGATTGACTAAATACCGACAAGACTGGATTCGACCGACGTTTTTAGAACAAACCGATGTGAGCTCTTTTTCCATGAATTTCGAGAAGGAAACGTTGACGCTCTCGAGGAAGAATTTAATTGATAGAAGAAACGATGCGAACGTTTTAGCGATGATTGATTTACGACCACTCGGATCACCGGTGTATCACTACGCGGTTCTGTTGGACGATTTGTACATCAACGGGGAAAAACATAAATTTAAAAACAAGAACGAAAAGACGTACGTCATTTTCGATAGCGGGACGACCGGATTGTTAGTGTCTCAAGATTTATACGAAAATTCAGCCTTTCGAGATGGCGCGTTTCAAGCCGCGATGACTTTTACAGACGTGAAAGGAAACAAAAGCTCCGTCGCCATCGGGTCGTCCATTCGCACGTGCACGAGGAAGTGTTTGTTTCTTTGTCTGCCGCTCAAAGTGCCTTGGGACGGCGTCCTCGAGGAAAAATCGAACGTCATTTTTGCCGGTTTAGCGGTTTTAATGAATCAAGGTGAGATCACCGTCGACGCGGACGAAGGCGTGCTCAGATTAAAGTCAGACCCTGGCGTGAGTAGAATGGAATTTGAAGCAGACGAAGAGGGGTTCATTCCAATCAGAACGAGAGGAAAATTAGCGAGCGATATCAAACTGTACAACGAAACGTAAAGAATTTTGGCTATAGATAGCGCGGCGCCGCGCGGCAACATACTGTAACATTAGCGTGTACTGTAAGTAAAGAAATAAAAAAGTGTACCTAGGTAGTACCAGGTACTCGTAGTAATATTATTAAAAACTCGTCGCGACGATATTAAACAAACAAACAAACATTAAATTTTTTTCTTGCAATCCGCGTGTGCTTTGTCACCCATCGCGTACGCTTCTCTGACATCGGTCTCACCATTCATCGCGTAGACGTCGTTGAACGAGTGCGGGTTGGTGGCCATTTTAATCTTGAACACTTTGCCGCCGCACTGCGATATCGTACTCGTCATCGTCAACTTCTCCTTGGACTTGGGCATGAACACGTTCGTGTACACTTGGCCGTCCGGTAAAATCAACCCGTCGTCGCTCTCGTCGACGACGTTATATATGATTGCGTTCGATGCTCTGATTTTTTTCGCGGTGACGTTGACCAACAAGCAGTTCTCGACCTGAATGTCGCCGCAGTTGACGTTACTCACGACGGAGGATTTCACCGACCCGCTCTTCGCCGTGGACGCGACGATGACTGACTTGTTCGATTCGTCGTCGATAGAGGCTTGAAAGTTTGCCAACTTCACGTCGCGACTCGGGATATTCAAATACAATCTCAACGCCTCTGCTTCGGCATCGTCTCCAGTCACCATCAAGTTGTTCTTTCTGTACAACTTCAACAAGCCGTAATCCCACCAATACGAGCCTTGGCCGACGTCCACCGCGCCGAACAACTTCTTCTCAGGAAACTGCTCCAACAAAGCTTGTTTGAACTTCGTCATGCGGTCGTGGTGCGCTTCCGCTTGCTCTCGCGTCTCCTCTTTCGTTTGCATAATCTTCGCGTAGTTTTCTTTCGTCATCGTCAACGGCATCCAAAAGTGCGGATCGGAATCAAACTTGGCGGTTTTCCCCGCCAACTCCTTCTCGAACTCGCTCAACATCAAACTTAACATTTCGTGGCCCAGTGAAAACGATCCTAAACTCGGACCGACTTGTTTCACCGATCCGAACGATTTCAACAGCTCCGACGCGGTCGCGTGGCTGACTTTTTCAACCTGCGTCGCCTCGTTCTCGCCGTTCACCGCGATTAACCCGTAGTTGGAGAAACCTTTCTCGTTCCACTCTGTTTCGTTCGGCATTGGGCCCATGACGGCTAAAATATCCGCGTGGTGTTCGCCAGATTTGTTGTGCCCTGCGGATGGAATGAAAATCTGGTCGCCCCAAAACACGGAGACTCTTCCCGGTCGCTCTTTGGCGTACCTGTTCGTCTGTCTCACCACCGCCTCGAGGATGGTCAAGTTTCTCGCTTCCCCGGCGACTTCCACCACCGCGGGTAACTTGACCCCAGGTTTGTTGTTATTCTCCGCCCCGGGTAACGGCGCTAACCTGGTCCCTTTCCCGGCCGTGTGGTACAAACCGATCGACCCGCCGTTGCTTAAAATCAAATCCAAATCCTTCGCGTCTTTCGCCTCCGCCAACTTTTTCGCTTTCGCGTACGCGTACAAAGTGCCCAATCCGTTCCCGGCGCCGTCTTTGTTCGTCCAGTCCTCGCACACGGCGTAAACTAAGGCGTCTTTTTTACACGCCGACCCTCGCGTTTGTACCAACCGTTCGCCCCAGTACGTCGCTTGGTGTTCGGTCGAGCAACAGACGATGACGGCGTCGAAACCGGTTTCGTTGGCGTTCATCTCACGTATCGATTCGAGCATAGATTTTTGCTTTTCCTCTTGGGAAGACTCCATTCCGTTAAAAGAAAACGCGTTGCCCATCTTGTTGGTCCGGAACGGCGCGCAGAGGAGGTTGAAGGACGAAATTTTTCCCGTTGGTTTTGTTGCGCTGCGTAGTAATACGCAGCTGTTCTGCGTTTTTCTTCTGCGGTATTATTCTTTTCTTACTCGTCGTAATTGTCTCTTTTTTTTCGTGTTACAACGAACTTTACAAGAAAATTAGGCAAAGAGCAAAGAAGGTTGTATTCTTTTCCATCGTCATCGTCGTCGCAGGAGCCACTTTTAGGTGCAAGCGGCTGCTGTGTATACTACTTGTACTATTATTATTATTATTATTATTATTATTACTACTACTACTACTACTACTACTACGGAGTAAGCTTTTCGAGGACATCTTTCCTCTCTCTCATCCACGCGTTGAGAGAAAATTGTTCTTCTTCTTCTTCTTCTTCTTCTTCGAATACGCGAAAGATGAACGTCTTGGCGTCGGCGATGGAGAAGCTTTTGGCGACCAACGCCTTGCGAGGCTTGTACGGGAGATAGACCATTCGGTCGAAGAAGACGGAAGCGATGGCTCGAATGACTCCCCTCGGCTGCGAAGAAGAAGATGTTGTCGTAGTTGCTTTCAATTCGGGAACGTTCCAGGAGGACGGGTGCATGCCGACTTTATGCGTCACGTGTACTTCGCCCGCGCCTCTTTTCTTCTTTGATTTTTTCTTTCTCAACATGACGGCGGCGTTCGCGATGAACGTTAGTGTCAAATTCCTATTCAGCTCCACGTCGGCTGGGTTTCTACCATCCGCGCCTTCTCGCGCGCCGTCTTTCGCCTCGCCGGTGTCCTCTTCTCTCGAGACGCACGGGAAATTCCAGACGATTTTATCGAAACCTTCATCTATGCACTTTTCGACTCGCTCGAGAACATCTCTCTTATTACTTGCGGCGACGGCGGCAGCATCCATCAAGCTCTCTTTCAATTTCGCCGCGTCCACCCCGTGCAACACCAAAACGTCCTCGCCGCAAACCGCCAACTCATCCAACGTCGCCTTTATCGCGTCTTTCCCGTACGCCTTCTCCAAGCTCGCCTTCGTCTCGTGCGTCGTCGCGATCAACTTTACCTTTTTTAATCGTTTCGCCAAGCTCAAAGAAAACGTTAAATCTCCGTCGCCGACGGTTAAGATCCGGTCGCCTTTCGCGTACAAGCCAACGACTGATTGTTTTTCGTTTCTCGCATTTTGTTCTTCTTCTTCTTCTTCTTGGTGATGATGATACCTCTTAAATCGTTCGCACTCCTCCGGTCGTTTCAAAACGATTTTACTACTACTACTACTCTTCTTCACATCGTCCTCACCACTTAAACAACATTCGCGCCTCATCTTCTCAACTTTTCGTACACACGCTTCGCATTTTTTGTTCAACACAAAGTTGCTGCACGACAGTTGCTCTTTAAACGCAAACATTGGAGGAGGAGGAGGCAAAGAAGAACTCTTCTTCTTCTTCTTCTTCTTCTTGAAATTCCCATTATTGATGTTTTCGTCGTCGTCGTCACAACACGTCTTCTTCCTCTTGTTCTTCTTCTTCTCCTTCTTCTTCCTCTTCCTCTCGCTGTTGTTGTTTTCCTCCTCCATCATCACCATTATTTTTAATAGGGGGGATGTGTTGCTTTGACAGACATTTGATGAAATTTTGATCGAGTGCACAGAAAATATTGAAGCATCCAAAAATCTCGTCGTTCTCTAAAGCGGCGGTATCTGAAGAACAATTAAAAACTAACTCTCGCATTGCTGCTACTACTACTACTCTAGTGCGAGTAACCGGTATCATTCCTCTCTCACCGACCGTCTGTACACGCGAGATTGAATGAAAATGACCAAGTCGCACGCTATCGTTCCAAGCGAGCCGAGGAGAAAGGTAAAACTGTTCATGCGCTCCTCTTTGCTTTCTTTTTGTAACAAAATGGCGGCAGCGTAGAGCATGTTCGCGAGAGCAACGTTGCAGAACATGTACAAACTGATACCTTTCGTCGATTTACGAACGAAGTTTTTGGAGATTTGGAAGAATCGCCCGAAAATATAACACGACGCGGAGATGTATCCGCACGCCCGACCAAATCGCTGCTCCGTCCGGGAGATGTTTAGAGTTCGAACGATGCAGCCAGTACTAGAAATCAGTTTTCGCCTCTCGCTTGATTTCCTTTGCACTGCCAAGAGAGGAAAAGTACTAGTGCAGTATCCTCTGTGTGCAAAGAGCGCGAAGGAGGAAATGGGGAAGAGGAAGAGGAAAAGAGCAATCGCGCTAGGTGTTGCTTGGAGATGATGTCGTCTCCGGGGAGATGGTGTCGTCTCTGAAAGAGTTTCTGATGGAGGAAGTGCTCTTGATTGTAATCCAGATTCCGAATCCATCATCTCATTATCTTCCCTCTCGCTCTCTTCTAATACGTGGTAATATACGCGAGAGACTCGCGGTCGACAGGAGTATAGTAAATGTTCGTACCAGCAGACTTGCGCGACCAAAAATATATCGCTCACGGCAAAGTAGATGGCTGTGTAGAGCTGCAGTGGCGTCTGTCTCGTCAGCACGCAAGAGGTCATGTTCATCGTATCACCTACGAGCCATAAAAAAACAAACCAAACGCTCAAACCAGCCGCAGACTTCGACCTAAAGTTCAAAACGTATTGCGGGAACAGCGGGAAGATGAAAAGAAAGAGCGCAAAGACGCCGAGAAGAAAGCCTATAAAATGCTTCGAAGTGTACAAACACACGCGAAAAATGTCTCGAACTATGCCATCCTTCGCTTTCGTCGCCGCAGAGTCGTGATACCAAATCGGGCA
>Ga0209631_10004353_pt1 | contig 15699 bp, 15 predicted proteins | sample COG_08_FD_184752 | JGI IMG/M metagenome (GOLD analysis project Ga0209631, IMG submission 184752) | Pelagic Microbial community sample from North Sea - COGITO 998_met_08 (SPAdes) (version 2) | ecosystem: Environmental > Aquatic > Marine > Neritic zone/Coastal water | place: Helgoland, sampling...
ATTGGAATGGTTATTTAGTTAAACCTCAATTAATAGAGTTTTGGCAGGAAATGCCGTTTAGAATTCACGATAGGGTAGTATACACTTTATTTAACAATAAATGGGAAATTAAAAAACTATACCCTTGATTTCTATTCTTTCCATTTTTTTAAAATCCAAGAACTAGAATTAGATTTATTATTACCGCCAATACCAAATAGAGTTTTAATATTATTTTTATCACAAAACTCTTTTTCTGGAGTTGTTTTGTTATTCCTATCTCCTCCATTGGCAAATTTAATTATATTATTTTGAAACAGTTTTTTTGCTTTCATGATTCCATCTACACATGATTTATCGCTATCATCAAAGGCTAGCACATCAACAACACCTTTTATATTTTGCATAATAATTTTTCTTTCATCAAAAGAAAGAAATTCTTTTCCTTTTTTATTTCGCAACCATTCATCAGAATTCAGCAAAACAACAACATCACCATACTTATTGGCATCATTAATCAATTTAATATGACCACTATGTATAGGGTCAAAACCACCACTAACTAAAATAATATCAGGCATTTTTTGCCCTCCAATCATCAGGTTTAGATAAAAATTCTTTTAAATTTTCTATATCGGCTTGACTAAATGTTTTTCTTTTCTCCAGAACAGAAATTATGTCTTTCCAAGTGCATAGCGAATGAATATTAACATTTAATTTTGAGAGAACTGACTCTTCAAAATTAAAAATATCATAATAAAAAATAACAAATATATCTTTTACTTTTAAACCTTCTTTTCTCATTGCTTCAACAAAAAGAACTTTGCTCCCGCCATCAGTTGCCAAATCTTCAATCAAAACAGCTTTTTGATTTATTTTAAAATTTCCTTCTATTTGTTGATTTTTCCCAAACCCTTTGGATTTCTTTCTAATGTAAATCATAGGTTTTTTAATTTTTTCAGAAATAAAGGCCGCATAAGGTATCCCAGCGGTTTCTCCTCCAGCTACCAAGTCAAATTCTAGTTTATTGTTATTAATATATGTTATTGCAGCATTCATAATAAAAGTTCTTTCTTCAACAAAAGATATAATTTTTCTGCAATCAACATAAACAGGGGATTTCAATCCTGATGTTAAAGTAAAGTGTTTATCGAAAGAAAATTGAACTGACTCAATATCTATTAATTTTTCAGCGATTAATTCTGACATTTTAAGTTATTAATGCAATATGATCTTTTGAAAAATTCCCTGGGACAATCATAACTGGCACTCTCATATTGGTAATTTCTTGACTTACAAGAGAATTTATTATGGCATTTGAATCTTTATTTTTTGGATCAGAATTTGCTGCTAAAACTAGAACATTAATATTCTCTTCTTCTTCTAAAAGTTTTTTTAATTCAAAAATTGTTTCCCCTTCTCTGACAGCTAAAGCTGGCATTTCACCAGTTTTGTCTTTTACATGACTTGCAGCTCTCTGAAGAAGTTTTTCTGCTTCATCTCTAGCTTCATTTTTCATTATTTCTGTTACACCTTGAGTAGTTAATACATCTAAAGGCTCTATAAATGTTGCTATTATTATTTTACGACTAGTTTTTTTTGACCGTGCACAAGCGTACTCTAGTGCAATTTCCATTTCTGGTGAGTCGTCAGCAATTACGAGAATATATCTATTATCATTCATTAAGACCTCCTAAATAATGTTGCAGCTAAGAAACCAGATAATACAGCAAATATGATTGCAAACAAACCATAAGCTGCTGCGTTCTTGTGTGCAAAATTATATATCTGGCTTCCAATTCCTGATTTTTTTAAAGTAATAATTTTTTCCTTATTATTTAAAATTAAATTATTTTCTATTTGATACACGTTAACTTTATATTCTCCAGGTATTGATTTAGCTGGAAAAAATATTCTTGTTTGAAATAGTTTATTATCAATGTTTTCAACATTATATTCCTTAAACAAATTTTTACTTTTTTTAATCCTAACAAAATTATCTTTCCAAGTATCAAGTGAAACATCTGAAATAAAATTTCGTTGAGAAGTTTTATTTTCTAGTAAATAATTAAAACTAAGCTCTTCCTTAATTATTGTAGAAGCTGGCAAGATATCTTCAATATTGTTTGAGGAAGCTATAAAAAAAATACTCGGAATTTGATTATAGGTTATTTGTTTAGTATTAAACCAAAAACCTAATATTCTTTCTTTTTTTTGAATGACAGCGTTTTTTTCAGGACCCTTAATGGTTAATATTGTGTCTTGATCATCATTTAGTATTCCAAATATAATTACTTCTTTACCAATAAAATTGGTCTCAATTTTAATATTATCGTCAGATATATCAAAATAAGCTTCTGCTAAAACTGAATTAGAAACTAAGACTAATAAAATAAAAGTTAATAGTTTAATTTTACTTTTATTCATTTTATACTTTGTTTTCTCCATAATATAAACTTACAGTATGCTTTGCTTGAATAAAAAATAAATATCTTTCTACAAGCATTCCGATCAATGCAAAAATTAATACTAAGAAAAAAGTTAGTTTTAAAATAAAACTATCTATTATCAAGCTTGGTTCTTGAATAATCATATAAATTGGTAAAATGCAAGTAAGCACACTAAAGCATAATCTTAGAAAATTTGCTTTTTCTTTTTTAATTTTATTTATCATTTCTGTTGTTAGAAAGTTTTTTCCTGTATGGGGACCTTCAAATAGCGAAATATTATTACTCCCACCTAATCCAGTTGCGGAGTTAGCGGTGCTAATTATTTTTTTACTTATTATATACCAATAAACAAGTTTCATAAATAAGCATAAGCTTAAACTTACAATAGTTAAATGATATAGATAGTTAATTTCAAACTCATAAAAACGAGTAAAGCAATAAACAGTAAGAGCGCCCATACAAATTGCATTAATTGTATAAATTGGTGTTACCAATTTATTATTCCAAGCAGGAATAGTTTTTAATGTAGCATACATTTGGCCAGTACAGTATATTGTTATCAAGCATAGAATTGATGTTAAATGAAGAAAATATATATAAAAAAAATTATCTAGATACCAAAGTAGGTAAAAAATCATTAAGGGTAAAAAAGTAATAACAGCGGCAAGGCCTTCTCTTGAAAGCCAAGAGGACTTCCATTGACTAAATGATCTCCACGCTCTCTCTGGATGACCTAAATGAAGTGTTGATGATAAAAGCCCAGAACTAATAAAAACAAAACTTAGTATAATTAAATTTAACTTAAAGTTACTATCAAAATTTATATTTGTTAAAAATGCTAAAAATGAGAGACAAAGTAATATTCCATAACCAGTTCCTGAAAATACCGTAAAAAAAATTATTGACTTACTTGGATGCATTTTCAATTATCTCTTTCCAGCTATCAAAAGTAATCTCCTTATCCTCTGTTATTGATTGTAATTTATTGCTGCTAAATTGATTATTTTTTTCTCTTGGTGGAAGATATTTATTAGTTGGTGCACAATCTTGTTCGGGCATAAGATCATACCCATTTCTTTCCTCAACAAGTTTAAAAATTTCTGAATTTTCATCACCTAAATCACCAAAACTTCTTGCACCTGCAGGACAAGTTGAAACACAAGCAGGAACTCGATCAGCTTCTGGAATATTTTCATTATAAATTTTATCTACACATAATGTGCATTTTTTCATAATTCCTGCTTCCTCATCATATTCTCTAGCGCCATAGGGGCAAGACCAAGAGCATAATTTGCAACCTATGCATGTGTCAGGATTAACTAAAACTATACCATCTTCTTCTCTTTTATAAGATGCTCCTGTTGGACAAACAGTAACGCAGGGAGCATCACTACAGTGTAGACAGCTTTTAGGAAAATGAACTGTTTTGCTTCCATTAATTTCACTTTCTACTTCAAATGTGTGAATTCTATTAAACCAAACACCTGTGGGGTCATCTCCATATGGATCAATGTCATGAAGAGGCGATGAATGACCTGATGTATTCCATTCTTTGCAATTTACTGCACATGCATGACAACCGACACAAATATCTAAATCTATTACAAGTCCTAATTTTTTATTTTGTTTTGTTGGTAAAGTTGTCATTTTATATTCCTGCTGTTTCCTATAAATTCTTGAATGTCACTTATAGAATTCTCACCGTATTCTTTTGTAAATTGTTTCCCGTATACATTAAGGTTTGGATTTTTTCTGGCTTTATTTTTAATAGTATCAAAGTTTGGATAGATATTTCCATCAATTTCATTTTTATCACATTTGTAGAGCTTTACTTTTAAATCATACCAGGCTGCTTGACCAGTAATCGGATCAGAATTGGACATGTTAGTTTTTTCATTTCTATTTTTTGGAAGGACATCTGATATTAAGTGATTTAACAAAAATCCTTTATTTGACTCTGGCGCATTTGGACTTAAATTCCATGCACCTTTTCTTTTGCCAATAGCATTCCATGTCCATACAGTATTTTTATTTACACCTTTCATAATTTTACATTGCACTTTTATTTTGCTACTAAAACTCTCTAACCATACCCAATCAAAATTTTTAAGATTATTTTTTGCAGCAACCTCTTCCCCTATATATAAATAATTTAGATTAGTAATCTGTCTTAGCCATGCATTTTGAGAACCCCATGAATGATACATATGAGGCGGTCTTTGTGTTACTGCATACAATTCAAAGTTCTTACCATTATCTTCATTTAATTTTTCTTCAAAAGTTTGATACCAGCTTGGAATAGGATTAAAATATTTTTTGATCCTCTCTTTTAAGTGATTAGGTGGTATCTTGTTCCCAAAACCTTCTCCAGCTAATTTAAATTTTTGCATTTCTTCACTATACATTTGAATAACTATCGGTTGGTTTTTTGCTATCCATCCCATCTCATGTGCAAAATTTAAGTAATGTTTATTATTAAATTTAAAATATTTTTGATTGTCTTGAAATTCATGATTATGAAAACATCCATTTTTAATATATTCTTGAATTTGGTTTTTATTTATTTTTCCTTTTCCAAATTGATCTCCATTTCCTCTCCAGCCTGCAAGCGGTCCAACGCCAGGTTGTCTTTCATGGTTAACAATATAATCTTTATAGCCATCAGGATACTTTGCAGTTAAATCATCATTAACAAAACCAGGAAGTCCAAGTCTTGCACCTAACTCAATTAAAACATCCTGAAATGGCCTTACATCTCTTGATGGTTTAAGTATTGGCTGCCTAATAGCATCTGCTGCACTGTCAGCAGAACTTATAGGTCTATCTAAGAGTGATATGCAGTCCCATCTTTCCAAAAAAGTGGTGTCAGGTAAAACAAGATCAGCGTAAGGAACTGTTTCAGAATAGTACGCATCGCTGTAAATAATTTTTGGAATTTTATATTCACCTGTCTCTTCATCTTTATCAGTTAATTTTTTTATTGTTTCTTCTGTATTCATAGAAGAATTCCATGCCATATTAGCCATATACATAAACAACACTTCAATCTTATAAGGATCTCCCTTCCATGCATTATTAATTACCATATGCATTAATCCGTGAGCGGATAATGGGTTTTCCCAACTATAAGCTTTATCAATTCTTATTGGATTTTCATTTTCATCAGTTAAAAGATCGTCAGGCGAAGTTGGAAAACCTAAAGGCATACCTCCTATAGGTGTATTTGCTTTAATATTTTTCCCCGCAGGTTTTGGACCAGGTACCACATGTTTAGGGTAGGGTGCTTTGTATCTGAAACCTCCAGGCACATCTATTGACCCTAGTAGAGTTTGCAAAATATGAATTAACTTGCAAGTACTAAAACCATTTGAGTGAGCAGAAATGCCCCGCATTGCATGCATGGAAATTGGTCTGCCTTTAAAAGAAGAATGTTTTTTTCCATTAAAATCTTCCCAATCAATCTTTATTTCAATTTCTTTCTCAAATGCAGTTTCGGCTATTTCTGCTGCAATTCTTTTTATTACATCTGCACCAATATCAATAGAGTCAGAGACATTTTCAGGTTTATATTTTGAATCTAAGTATTCTTTTGATAACAATTCAAAAGAAGGCATAACATCAATATTATTAAATTTATAAGTTCCAAAAAATGCAGAATTTGCATTTTGATCATTTGCTGATGTTATTTTTTTGTTAGTATTGCAATAAACTAGAGGAAGATTATCTTCATTTCTTGCAAATAAACCATGATTTTCTTTTCCAGGATTATTATAAACCAGCCAATTAGAATTAGTATATCTTTTCAGATAATCCCAATCAACTTTATTAGATTTTAATAGTTCATAAATTAAACTATGAACAAACAAGCCATCAGTCCCAGGTCTTATCCCAATCCATTCATCTGCTATTGCAGAGTAGCCTGTTTTTATAGGGTTAACAGAGACAAATTTACTATCCTCCTTAGATTTTAATTTACCTAAACCCATTTTAATTGGATTGGAGTCATGATCTTCAGCACATCCAAATAAAATAAAATATTTAGTATGGTCCCAGTCAACCTCTCCAAATTCCCAAAAAGAACCACCTATAGTATAAAGACCTGCGGCTGCCATATTTACTGAACAAAAACCTCCATGTGCAGCAAAGTTACAAGTGCCAAATTGATTAGCCCACCATCCAGTTAATGACTGACTTTGATCTCGGCCAGTAAAAAAAGCAAGTTTTTTAGGATCTGTATTTCTTATTTCAGATAGCCAGGTTGTTGCTATTTCCATAGCTTCAGACCATTCAATTTCTTTAAACTCACCTTTACCTCTTTCTCCAGTTCGAAGGAGGGGCTTTGTTAATTTAGCAGGTGAGTTTTGTTGCATAATGCCCGCAGAACCTTTTGCGCAAAGGACGCCTTTATTTGTTGGATGACTCTTATTCCCTTCAATATATCTTATTTGATTATCCAATAAATGAACATCAATCCCACACCTACAAGCACACATATAGCATGTCGTTTGTTTTACCTCGTCACTAACTTTAGGAGATGTTTTGACGGTTTCTGTTTGGTTTTTAAATGGGTTCATTAATTTATAGAAGTTGTAAATAGATCAGCAGGTGTAAGAATTAAATCAGTAAGAATTTTTGCACAAACAAGTAAAACTAGAATTGCCAAAATTCCTCTTAAATATTCTGCTTTTAGTTGAGAGCCAATTCTTACACCTATTTGTGCACCAATTACTCCTCCGAGTATCATAAGAGCAGAGAGAACAATATCTACAGTTTGATTCAGATAAGATTGAAAGAAAGTTGAATTAGCTGTTACAAAAATAATTTGGAACAAAGAAGTTCCTACGACAACATTTGTAGACATTCCTAAAATATAAACCATTGCCGGTATCATTATAAAACCACCACCAACACCCATCATTGCTGAGAGTACACCAACAAAAAAACCAATTAAAATTGGGGGGATTGCTGAAATGTATAATTTAGAACGATGAAACCGAAGCTTAAAGGGCAGTCCATGTATCCAAGAATGTTGATGAAGTTTAGTTCTGATTGCTGAAGTAGTTCTGTAATTTTTGATAGTTGTTTTAGCACTTTCAAATGCCATTGATAATCCAATAAAACCTAAAAAAATTATAAATAAAAATTGAATAACAATATCTATCTGACCATAAGTTTTAAGTAATTTAAATAAATTTACACCCACAGTTGAGCCAACGACACCTCCAGACAGTAAAAAAAATCCCATTTTGAAATCCACATTTTTTTTACGCCAATGAGCAATTACCCCAGAAACACTTGAAGCTAGAACATGTGGTGCTTCAGAACCAACTGCTACTACAGGTGGAATACCTAAAAAAATTAGAAGAGGGGTCATTAAAAAACCTCCACCTACGCCAAACAAACCAGATAACGCACCTACTGCCATACCAATAAAAACAATTAAGAAGATATTCACGTTCATTTCGGCGATAGGAAGGTATATTGACATGATTTGTAGTATTAATTTATATTCTTATTATTAAGATTATCCAGTAAATTATAGTGTTTTTAGAGACTTCTCAATTTTAATTGCTTCTGCTAAATCTGTCTGAGTATTGATATTAAAAAAATAATTTTTATTCTCAAAACTAAGTATTTCGTAATTTTGCTCGTCTACCCAATTCATAATTTTTCTATTTTCTTTAGTTAAAAAATTTTCTAAATTTTTAAGTAGTGAAATATGCCACAATCCTATTACGGGATGTATTTTGTTAGAAGATTTAGCTAATATTATTTTTGTTTCATCAAAATATTTAGTTTTTAAAAATTTATTTACCAAACTACTATCGATAAAAGGAGTATCGCTGGGAGAAGTAAAAATCCATTCAATATTTTTTCTATTTTTTAAAGCCCATTTCATTGACGAATATATTCCGGCAAGAGGACCTTGAAAATTTTCTAGCTCATCCTTAATTAAATATAATCCTATTTTTGAAAATTGATCTTTATTTGAGTTAACATTTAAAACTATTTCCATCTTTAATTTTTTAAAATTTTGCAAAATTCTATCAAGTATGGAAATATTATTTAGCTTATATAGAGTTTTATAACCACCTCCAAATCGACGTGATTGACCACCGGCAAGAATAACTATTAATGCTTTTGATTTATTTATGATCAATTCTTTTTTCACCTGATAGTACTAGATATTTTTTACCTTTTGCTCTTCCTATTAAAGTTAGATTAGTTTTTCTTGCAAGTTCAACTCCCCAAGATGTAAAACCTGACCGTGATATCAAAATAGGTATCTTCATTTTTACAGTTTTAATGACCATCTCACTAGTTAGTCTTCCTGTTGTGTAAAATATTTTATTATTTCCATTAATTTTTTCTAAAAACATATACCCTGCAATTTTATCTACGGCATTGTGACGACCAACATCTTCCATATATATAATTGGATTATTCTCCTTAATTATTGCACAGCCATGAATTGCTCCAGCTTCAAGATATAAACTTGGTGTTAAATTAATTTTTTTTGAAATTTCATAAATCCATGAATGCTTTATTTTTTTTTTGGATTTAATTTTACTTTTTAATATCTCATCATAAACATCGCCAAATATTGTCCCAACTGCACATCCACTTGTAGTAATTTTTCTTTTTAATTTTTCCTCATAATTGGTTTTTCGAGATGTTCTTACAACAATAACTTTTAGATCTTTATCATATTCAATTTTTTTAATAGTATCAGTTTTTTTGAGCATATTTTGATTTAATAAATAGCCCACTGCAAGAAACTCAGGATGATCTCCAACAGTCATTAGTGTTACTATTTCTTGATTATTTAAATAAATAGTAAGATCTCTCTCTATAATAACTTTAGTTTTTGTTTTCTTAAAACTTTCATCAAAGCCATTTATTTCCTTAGTTAAATTTTTATCTAGTGGGTTAGGTGCAACTAAATATTTAATTTTTTTACTCATAATGTATTCTAATAGAATCTTTATATGAACATTATAGAAATTTTTACAAAATCTTTATTTTTAATTCTCTCTTTTGATGGCGATTTGTGGGAAATTATTATTTTATCATTATACGTCAGTATTTCTGCACTTATAATTGCTTCAATTTTAGGATTAGTAATAGGCTATTATATAGCTTTAAAAAAATTTCTATTTAAAAGTTTTATTTTAATAGTCCTTAATTCATTGATGGGTATCCCCCCTGTAGTAGTTGGGCTGATAGTATATTTCACATTTGCATCTGGGGGGCCTCTAGGTGTTCTCCAATTGCTATACACTCCATCAGCTATGATAATAGCTCAAGTTATAATTATTTTTCCAATTGTTACTTCTATATCCCATGAAATTTTTGATCAAAATTGGAGAGAGTACAAAGATCAATTAAGATCTATTAATATGCCTTTTTTTGGAGTGGCATTTATAATTACTAAACATAGTTATTTTCTTGTTATAACTGCACTTCTTTCGGCTTTTGGAAGAGCTATCTCAGAAGTCGGTGCTGTTATGATAGTTGGAGGAAACATTGATCATTTTACAAGAGTGATGACAACAGCAATCTCTCTTGAGACAAGAATGGGGAATCTTGAATACGCAATGGCTTTAGGTTTAGTTTTAATTTTCCTGACAATTATAATTTATTCATTAGTATACATTTTTAACAAGAGAAATATATGAGCAAAATAATAGGTATTACCGGCTGGAAAGATGTTGGCAAAACACATTATGCTAGTCTTATAATTAAATCATTAGTCAATAAAGGTTATCAAGTAGGATCAATAAAACATGCGCATCATGATTTTGATATTGATAAACCTGGCACAGACAGTTTTAAACATCGAGAAGCTGGCTCGAATCAGGTTATTATTAGTTCTTCAAAACGTTGGGCAAAAATAACTGAAAATAATAATGAAAATGAAAAAAGTTTAGATGATTTGATTAAAGAGTTACACAATGTTGATATTGTTATCGTAGAAGGTTTTAAAAAAGATAATCATCCAAAAATTGAAATATTAAGTAAAAATATAAAAAATAGAAATAAAGAAACTAACAATGTAATAGCAATTGTTTCTGATGATTTAAAAGATAATATCACTCCGGTATTTAAAGAAAATGATATTGAGAATTTGGTTGAATTTATAATACAAAAAATTCTATGAATAAAAAACCACTTTATTTGAAGCAAATTTTAAATTTTATTAAGAGGCGTTCAAGCATAATTAATAAAACAGAAACCGTAAATCTCTTAGATGCAGAAGATAAAATTTTAGCAGAAAATATATATTCAAAAATAAACTTACCCCCTTTTAAAAATTCGGCAGTAGATGGATATGCATTATTAAAACAGGATTTAAATAATACGCCAAAAAATATTAATAAAAATAGAGTTGCTGCAGGTGATACAACTAATCATAAAATAAAAGAGGGTGAGGTTTTAAGGATTTTTACTGGTGCCAAAATGCCCTCAAATTCAAACACGGTTGTAATGCAGGAGAATACGAAAATAAGTGAAAATAAACTTTCTTTAAAAAAAGTTCCTAACTATGGAGATAACTGCAGGCATAAAGGCGAGGATATTTCAAAGGGAAGTCTTGTCTTAAAAAAAGGAACAAAAATTGATACAAAGAATTTAAACTTAATTGCTGCAATCGGTTACAGTAAAATTAAAGTTTACGTAAAGATTAAAATTGGTTTTTATACAAGTGGTAACGAGCTAGTAAAACCAACAACAAAGTTAAAAAATTCTTCAATAAATAATTCAAATTATTATCTGCTAAACTCTTTGTTAAATAAAAATTATATCATGAAAAAATATTTGGGCAATCTCCCTGATAACGCAGAAAATATTAAGAAAAAATTATTAAATGAAGTTTCTAAGTATAATTTGATAATTACAACAGGAGGCGCTTCAGTTGGAGATGAAGATCATTTAATTGATACTCTTAAAAATAACGGAGAAGTTTTTTTTTGGCGTGCAGCAATAAAGCCCGGAAGACCAATTGCAATTGGGAAAATCAAAAAAACATATATTGTTTGTTTGCCAGGAAATCCTGTATCAGTACATTTGTTATTTGCATTTGTTGTTAAGCCTTTAATTTACAAATTACTTGGTTCATTAGTTACAAGTATTAAGCCAGAGAAAATTGCCATAAATTTTTCTATGATAAAAAAAACAAAACGACTTGAATGGCTTCGAGTTTCAAAAAAATTAATAAAAGATAAATTCATTTTATTAAAACATCCTAAGCAAGGTTCAGGCATGATTTCATCTATATCTTATTCTGACGGGGTTGTAGAGATTCCAGAAGATGTAAGGGTTTTAAAAAAGGGAGATAAATTCGATTACTATGATTTTGATAAATTATTTTATTAATTTTTGAACTTATACCTAATTATAATTTTTTCACTTTCATTATAGCTTCCTAAAAATTCATAACCTGACTGATTACAATAGTGTTCGAAGTCGGCAGTAGCAAGTGGATCAGTAGCTATTACCTTTATTATCATGCCATTCTTTAACTCTTGAGCAAGTTTTCTTGCTTTTAAAACAGGGATGGGACATTCTGTACCGCTCGTATCAAGAACTATTTCATCATTTTCAACTGAATCTTTCATTTTAATCTGATACAAAATATATATTAATAATTCAATTTAAATGGATAAATTTATTTCTCAAACTGATAGCTCTCTTAAAAAAAAGAAGAGAAGGTGGAAGCCAAAAGGTAGGCAGCCTGAAAATAGTTATTATGAAGAAGTGTCAAACCTTCTGCAGGGTATACATTTCAAGAGAGATGAACTGATAGAATATTTACATATTTTGCAAGATGAGTTTGGAGTATTGTATGACAAGCATTTAGTAGCTCTATCAACAATAATTAATTTACCCCTTGCAGAGATTTACGAGGTAGCAACCTTTTATGCTCATTTTAATATAATAAAAAATGCTGAAACTTATGAGCCTCTTAAAGTTGTAAGAGTGTGTGAGAGTTTGACGTGTGAACTATTTGGAGCTCATACATTGCTTGATTCTCTAAAAGTTTGTGAAAACAAAAATATTAAAGTTGTTCCAGGACCATGTATGGGTAGATGCGATGTAGCTCCTACTGTTTGTGTAGGAAAAAACTACGTGGATCAAGCATCAATTCAATCTGTTACAGAAACAATAAAAAATAAAGATTTTGAAGCAGTAATTCCTGAATACATAACACTAGATCAGTACAAAAAAGATGGAGGTTATAGCATTTCAAAAAAAGTCAGGGACGGTCAGATTGATAATGCTGAAATTATTAAAATCCTTAAAGAGAGTGGTCTTAAAGGTAAAGGAGGTGCAGGCTTTCCAACTGGTATGAAATGGGAAATTGTGTCAAAATACAATGGAACTAAATATGTGGCTGTTAATGGTGATGAGGGTGAGCCTGGTACATTTAAGGATAGAAATTATTTAGAAAAAGATCCTCATAGATTTTTAGAAGGGGCTTTGATCGCGTCATTATTTATTAAAGCTACAAATGTTTATATTTATATGAGGGATGAATATCCTGCTGTTATAAAAATATTAAAAGATGAAATTTCAAAATTAGAAAATGAAAAAATAATTCCAAAGGGTCACTTTGTAATTAGAAGAGGTGCAGGTGCATATATTTGTGGGGAAGAGTCTGCTATGATCGAGAGTATCGAAGGTAAAAGAGGGCTCCCGCGTCATCGACCTCCTTATGTAGCTGAGGTAGGTTTGTTTAATTCCCCAACCCTTACGAATAATTTAGAAACATTATTTTGGATAAGGGATATATTAGAAAAAGGACCTAACTGGTTTGCTGAAAAAGGAACTGGAGGGAACAAGGGTTTTCATAGTTTTTCAATATCTGGACGAGTTAAAGAGCCGGGAGTTAAAGTTGCTCCTGCAGGAATAACAATTCAAGAATTGATAGATGATTACTGTGGTGGAATGAAAGAAGATCATATTTTTAAAGGGTATTTACCAGGAGGTGCTTCAGGTGGAATACTTCCTGCTTCAATGAATAAGATACCTCTAGATTATGGCTCTAAAGAGCTAACAGATGCTGGATGTTTTTTAGGTTCTGCTGCTATTGTTGTTTTATCAGATAAAGACAGTATGAGAGATGTTGCTCTTAATTTATTGAAATTTTTTGAAGAAGAAAGTTGTGGTCAGTGCACTCCATGCAGAGTAGGAACAGAAAAGACAGTTAAGTTGATGAAGGAAAAAATATGGAACAAGGAAAAACTTGCAGATTTATCTGAGGTAATGTCTCAAGCTTCGATTTGTGGATTAGGTCAAGCTGCTACAAACCCACTTAATTCCGTTCTTAAATATTTTGGAAATGAAATAAGTTATGAATGAAGGCAAAATTAAATTTTACTTGAATGATAAACAAGTAGAAGCAAATAATGATGAAACTATATGGCAAGTTGCAAACAGACTAGGAACGGAAATTCCACATCTTTGTTATGCAGATAAACCAGGTTATAGAGCTGATGGAAATTGTAGAGCTTGCATGGTTGAGATTGAAGGTGAAAGAGTTTTAGCTGCTTCTTGCGTCAGAAAACCATCTTCTGATATGAAGGTTCAAACCTCATCTGATAAAGCAAAGAAATCCAGGGAGTTAGTTTTTGAGCTGCTACTAGCTGATCAGCCAGAAAGAGATGTTGCTCATGATAACACTTCCGATTTTTGGAATTGGATAGACAAGGTTGATGTTAAAGAGAATAGATTCCCAAAAAAAACTCCTTGTCAACCTGATACTTCCCACCCAAGTATGGCGGTTAATTTGGACGCCTGTATACAATGCAATCTTTGTGTACGCGCTTGTAGAGAGGTTCAAGTAAATGATGTAATTGGAATGGCCTATAGAGGAGAAAACTCAAAAATAGTTTTTGATTTTGATGATCCTATGGGAGATAGCTCATGTGTTGCTTGTGGAGAATGCGTTCAAGCTTGCCCAACAGGCGCATTAATGCCTGCGACATTAGTAAATGAAAAAGGTGTAGGGGAGAGTAATGTAGATAAAAAAGTAAATAGTGTTTGCCCATACTGTGGTGTCGGGTGTCAAATTGAGTACAACGTCAAAAATAACGAGATAAAGTATGTAAATGGCATTGATGGACCGGCAAATAAAAATAGGCTTTGTGTAAAAGGAAGATTTGGTTTTGATTATGTTACTAATCCTGAAAGGTTAACTAAACCCTTAATTAGAATAAAAGATAAAAAAAAGGATTTACATCCAAGCATAGATTTTTCAAACTTACATGAATATTTTAGAGAAGCTTCATGGGAGGAAGCATTAGATTATGCAGCAAAAGGTTTTTTAGAAATTAAAAAGAAAAGAAATGGAAAAAGTAATCTTGCAGGTTTTGGATCTGCTAAGTGTTCCAATGAAGAAGCATATCTCTTTCAAAAACTTATTCGAACTGGTTTCAATACCAATAACGTTGATCATTGCACACGTCTCTGTCATGCGTCATCTGTTGCAGCATTATTAGAAACTATTGGCTCAGGAGCTGTTACTGCTCCATTTTATGAAGTTGAACACTCAGAGGTAATAATAGTTATAGGAGCTAATCCAACAGAAAATCATCCTGTTGCTGCTACCTTTTTTAAAAATGCAGCTAAAAAAGGATCTAAGCTAATAGTAATGGATCCTAGAGGTCATGCTCTAAAAAAACATGCAACTCATATGTTGCAATTTAAGCCAGGTTCAGACGTGGCTCTTCTCAATTCAATTATGCATGTAATAATTGAAGATGGTTTATTTAATGAAGAGTATATAAAAAAACAGACCTCAGGCTTTGATGACTTAAGAAGACATTTAAAAAATTATCCACCTGAAATAATGGAAGAACAAACAGGTATAGACGCAAATTTGATTCGTGAAGTTGCACATCTTTATGCAAAAACTAGTAAGGGAATTATTTTTTGGGGTATGGGAGTATCACAACATGTTCATGGCACTGATAATGCAAGATGTTTGATTTCATTAGCTTTGATGACAGGTAATGTTGGTAGAAGAGGATCAGGACTTCATCCTTTAAGAGGTCAAAATAATGTTCAAGGTGCTTCTGATGCTGGTTTAATACCTATGATGTATCCTGATTATCAACTAGTTGAAAAAGATGATAAACAAAATTTCTTTGAAAAATTTTGGAATACACCTTTGGATAATAAAAAAGGATTAACTGTTGTTGAGATTATGGATGCGATTCACGAAAACACAATCAAAGGCATGTATATTCTTGGAGAAAACCCAGCAATG
>Ga0209631_10004354_pt1 | contig 15698 bp, 8 predicted proteins | sample COG_08_FD_184752 | JGI IMG/M metagenome (GOLD analysis project Ga0209631, IMG submission 184752) | Pelagic Microbial community sample from North Sea - COGITO 998_met_08 (SPAdes) (version 2) | ecosystem: Environmental > Aquatic > Marine > Neritic zone/Coastal water | place: Helgoland, sampling...
ATTTATTAATCATTATTTAATTATATACTATTTTTAATTAAATGTAAACAATTATTTACACTTTAAGAATACATTCTATCAATTTTTCTTCATCTACAGTAGACGATTCTAAAGCTACACCTACCATCATAGCTCCATTAAATTCTTTACTTGCACAGCCATTATGATGCGTATACACTGGATCACCTTTATGAACACCACCAATAACTCTTACTGGAACTCTTCCTTTAAGACCTAAAGCTTGACCAGGAGCGTCTGCATTCATTAAATAAGCAGGTTGAGCTGAAATTACGCCGACTGGAATTCCGCTTGATGTGCAAGGAGTAGTTTCTTCAGTTTCATTATATGATGCCATCATTACTGTTCCAACTGGATGCTCTTCACTTGTAGTATATTTTTCTGCAAGGTCAGCATAATTTGCAGTTGCAGCATTACCAGCAACTGTACCGGCAGATAATGTTTGTGTTGATGGATTATACATTAAATGCCCATTATCAGTATCAATATAAGGTCTTTGATAACCTGTACCATTATTATCGCTAAATAATACTTGGTAATTTACATCGTCATTTTTTTCATCAACTTTTACAAAATCGGCTTCGCCGCCAGAAACTGTACAAGCGCCAGTATTTGCCATTGTAACATGACCAGATAATGCTGCAGCGGTAAAACCTGAGCCATTACCAATTAGAATTTGAGTATCTGCTACTGTAATATCTGAAGGATCTGCTGCTGAAGAACTGTTTCCAACTTTTACTGAATTTGCTGGCATATTAGCAAGCTTATCATTAGTCACAGCATCATCAGCTATTTGATCTGTTGCTGTCTGAGCTGCTATGATATCACCAGATGTTGTACGACCAATTACTGTACTAGTGCCAACTGATAATGTAGTAATATTACCTGTGCCTAATCTACCAACAATAGTATTATTTCCAAGTGCTAAATCCTGTGGATCAGCGGCTGATCCTGTTGCATTTACTTTCATCGTTACTGCTGGCATATTAGCTAGCTTGGCATTAGTTACTTGGTCATCTGATATCATATCAGTTTGAATTTGCACTTCTTCAACTGTGCCAGCTGTTGTTTTGCCAAGAACTCTATTTGCAGTTACAATGTCTTGCATCTTATCATAGGTTACAGCATGTTCTTGAATTGTGACCTCGCCGGCATTTGTCATAAGAACATCTTGAGATAAAGCAGCGGATGTGAAACCAGTTCCATTACCAATTAAAATTTGCTCATTAGTAACAGCTTTATTTGATGAAGCTCCAGCAGTTCCTGCATCTCTTACCTTAACAGTGTTTGCTGGCATATCTTCTAATTTAAGACCAGATGCTTCTTGAGTTAAACCGTGACCACCCGCTACTGAAAATGTTCCACTTGAATCTCCAGTAAGATTTCCACCAACACTAGTCTTTAAAATTCCGTTTCCTGCATTATAGTTTCTTCGCACCGCTTTACTAAAATTTAAGGCTTTTACTATACTTGAATCATGGCCAGCATAGTCACTACTAAGATCATCTAAATCACCGATGTGGGCAGCAATAGTATTAGATTTTACTCTAAAAGTGTTAATTGTATCACTTAAATTTATAACTGTCTGTCTAGCCATTTGATTCTACCATTTTCTTTGTTATTTGCGCCAGCATTTGTTTTATTTCGCTTACATCATTTTTCAACTCGGCAAGTTCTTTTTCTTTTTCAGCGTCTAATTTTTTCTTCATTCTAGCTCTATTAATAGTATCACTATTAATATTTAATATAGCACCACTATTTAAATCTTTAACTAAATTAGGATGACCCTGAATTTTTATACTGTTTATTTTGCTTTTCACCTTAAACACCCAATGCTATAACTCTTAAATCTTTAACTGTTGGAACTTTTGAACTATTATTAGCAAAGAATACTATTTTTATTTGAAACGTAGTAAATGCTGGTATAGTTCCATCAGTTCCACCAATTAAATAATTGTATTCTTTATATGAATATGGATCATCTGATATTGAAACTGGCGCTTCAAGCGTTGCAAGTGTCCAATTAATATCTGTCAATATAGTATCTTCTGTACCTGTTTTAAAATATACGTCAAATAAAGCACCAGTTGGTCTATTTGCTGCTAACATTACTTTTAAACCAACTGCAGTGTTTGTTAATGTTACAGGTTTTGTAATATGTTTAGCAAGAGCACTTCCACTAAATGGTGTTGTTTCTGCAGCATAATCAAAGACCACATTTTGACCAGAAGTAGCTACATCAATAGGTCTATCAATTTCATTTTTTGTAAGTACTAATGAAGCTCTTTGTAAATCTATTACTGGAGAAACAAATGAGCTTGTTGTACTTAATGATATTCTTAAAGATCCAGTATTAACTCCACCTAATCCACCAATACCTGTTGCAGTGTCTTCTTTTACGGCATTCGCCACCATTATTGGATTTTCAAAATGATTTTTCTGATTAATTGCAATATCAGTATATCCTCCGGCAGGTGCAATATATGGTGTTTCTAATGCAACATTAGAATATCCGCTATAAATGCTTGCTTTTGGAATTACATTTGTTAAAGGTGGATTTAACATTTGAACAATAGGATATAAAGTATTTCCTTGAATATTTTTAGTTGCAAATACTGCACTACCACCACCTTGAGCAGCTGAAGTAGCTGATCCAGCTGCTAATGTAATTTTATATCCTGTTGGATCTATATGCGTTATCGTATGAGTAACATTAAGTTGAACTGCTGTAACACCACCAACTGCTGTTGCTCCAGTAATAGCAACTTTATCTCCAACAAATAAATTATGATTCTTATGGAAAACTCTTATTGAAGTTGGAGCTGAAGTATTTGTTAGAATTGGACTAGGGCCTAATAGTGCAAGAGGTAAATCTGCTGTATTAAGTTGAGCAACTGCTTGTATATTAGTAGCAAAATCGCATCTATATAATGTAAATTTCATATCTTGTTCTTGAGAAGCTTCCCAAGTTGTACTGTTTTGTGATTTAAAGAAAGATCCTAAGAATGGTTGTTTTGTAATTCTTCTTGCAGTAGAACCTAATTCAAAATCGCCCATAAATGATGTCCATAATAAATAATCTGTATTGTCGCATATGCAAACAACCGCGTATTCTGTTCTACCAGACAAATAAATTGGCTCATCAAAAACAAATGTTGTAGCAAGAGATGCATCATCAGAAATACTAACATTTCCAGGCGATAAATATTTTCTGGATCCTGGTACAATTGTATTTGATGATGGATAGCCATTTACAAGAGGTCTTAATTCAATCCATACTGGTAATGTAGCATGCTTTGTTTTAAAATATAAATCAACTTTGCAGGCAAATATACCTTCGTCTTGAGGAATATAAAACGATTGCGCTAAAGGATCCCTGGAATTGTCATCTGGTATAGGTTGCAATCTAGATCCAGTTACTACTCTACTACTACTTGAAACTCTACCGCCAACTACAGTAAGATGTCGAGTAGACAATATTTCTTCTTGAAAAGTTTCAAGAGCACCTGCAGCGTTATATGATGCTATTGCTGATGATCCTGACAAACCACCATTGGCTGCTGTTTCTGTAACGTCAAGTAACATAAAATTAGCGTTACCAGTTCTAAATTTAGTTGTACTATTATTAGGAATAAAAAAAGATCCTGAGATTCCTCCTAGTGCATCACTAAGTAAAGCACCAGATCCATCTGGGTGAGTTGTAAGATTATTTGGTGATTCAAATTCAACTCTTGCTGAATTAATTCTATCAAAGTTTCCAGTACTTCTAACAAAATTATCCATTTTAAAGTTATTAAAGTATGCAAAATGATATGCGTTTGGTCGCAATCCAATAGCTTCAAAACTAACTTTTCTACTTCTCATAAATGGTATAACTGCTACATCAATAATTCTATCACCTAATGATGTTCTAATAGTTTCAGAAGCTACTACTCTATTTACAATTGAACTTGTGGTTTGGTCAAATCCCCAAACAGTTAATCTTCCACTAGTCTGAGAGAATGCTCGACTAGACGTTGTTGTAGCTCCTGCCACTGTAGTTTCATCACCAACTTCAAGACCTTCAATATCATTACCTAACCAACCCCATTCGGATTGATCAAAGAGAAGTGCTTGGTCAAGATTTAATCTTGTTCCACCATCTATTACTTTTGCTGCTGCTCTTTGATCTACTTTCCATTCATCTGATTGAGGGGATAGATTTATTGACCCATTATATATAGAAATCATATATGGATTAACATTTTCTGTACGAGATACAACTGTTTGACTGATATATTCAACATCTGTATATTTAATGTAAACGTTATCGCCTCTTAAAATAGTATCTGGAGTATCTACACCACTAACAGTCCTTGAAGAAGAAGTTGCAGCATCGTAAATAAGTCCTACGTTGTATTCAGTAAATGGTGGATGTAAAGTCATAGTTTTTGGATTAACTGAAGCTCTATATTCTACTGAATTAGTATTTGAATGAAATAAATCTTTAAAGTTGTCTACAAGAAATCCAGATTTAGTTCTATTATTTCCACTACCGTCAACTACTTCAAAAGCGTTTGTATCAAGTTCTAATAAACTAAGTGATACTGTTTCTTCAAGCAAATCGACTCTTTTATCGATTTTACCAATATCTTTCATGGTATAACCTTTATTCTCAATAAACTTAACAACCATGTCAGAAGCAGAAATTGTACCACCGTTAAGTGATGATCTATATAGTTCTAAAGATTTGGGTGGCTGAGATGGTAATACTGGATTATCGGCTGGAGTTCCTTCTAAATTTTCTAAAATACCCTCAGCATTTATAATGATTCTATCTTGTCTTGGTAGATAGTGCTCGATTCTAACATTTATGAGTGTATCATTTTGAGGCAACTCGTTAACTACACCACCAGTTGCGCCACCAGTGTCGTTATATACTGTTCCGCCTGGTGCGATTGCTGATCTAAAATCTACTACATCTCTTAATTGAACTACTGTTCCATCTCTCATAATATATTCTGGAATATCGCCATACGCTGCAGGAAGATTAGGATAAGATCCAACTGCAAAACATACTCCAGCTCCATGTTGATAATATGTAAATTCAACATAAACATCACCTGTAAGACTACTTGTAGATTTTCTTATTAATTTTCCAAGACCATAAAAGCCATCTCGCTGACCATTGTCAACTACAAATTGATCACTTACATCTGCACCGCTTGAAGATCCAGCTTTAATCATTGTTACTGCAATAATATCATTTTGATCTAAATCAACTGTGCCAATACCACCACTTACAGAAATAGCAATTGTCTTTTGCTGATTAGCCGAGATTGTTTTTGATCTAACAGAGATATTACTTGATTTTTTAACGTATGCTAATACTTCAACATCATTTGTAGCATGTGGTAACCCAGTAATTTGAATTGTTTGGCCACCTGTCGATCCTATTGTAACTGTTCCTGTTCCTGTTACAACTGTTCCACCTTGCATTATAATCCAATCACCAGTATTATCAAATACTTCTCCAGAAAGTCCTGTAAGTGTTATGGAATTACTTGAAGGTGTTCCTGTAAATTTTCTCATTACTGTTAAATCAACAATTGCAATATCTTTAGGTCTTTTATAAGGGACTTCAAAGAATAAATTATTATCATTTGCTTCTTTAAGAACTGCTCCAGCAGGGCTTCCTTCTAATACTAATGTTGAACGAGCACTTGTACTAGGACCAATTTTAACTGCATCTCTAAAGCTATTTGTACCTGTCATTACTACATCAAATATAAAGACTCTAAAGTTTGAACCAAATGCTGCTGGTGCATCTACATGACGTACTCTACAAGTTCCTAATACTGAATCATCAGCTTTGTAAATATTGACTGCTGGAAATGTAGTTTTTTGATTACCACTTGGCGAATCCATAGGTAATGCACCAACAAATTCTGATACAATTACATAACTTCCATATTCTGCAGGAATAGAACTAATATCGCCAGTTGAAGTATTTCCAGCAAATGAAGTTGCTTTATTAACGGACAATGTTGTTTGAGTAGGAAGATTAATTCTATGCCCATTTACGTATGCTTTACCTGAACTTAATACTGCATTAAGTGTTGAAGCTGATCCAGAATCATATGTTAAATAAAATGGATCTACAACATAATTACCAGATTCTTCAGAAGTTCTTTGAGCAATTAAATCATTAATTTTATTGTATTGATTAAAACCAGTTGCTTGTTCAACTATTACAGAATTAATTATATTTGCAATATACATAAACGTTTCTAAACCTGGAGTAGATGGTTTAGTTGCAAGTGTTAACGTTATTCTATAACGATCAGCTCCAGGAGCAGAAATATTTGGAAATTGTCCTTGATTATCAAATAATGAAACGTCGTCAGATGCTGTAACAATATCTTGAACTACATTAAATCCTACAATTCCTGTAAAATCATTACTATATTTGGAAATAATTTTTGACTGTGATTTAGCATGGACAAAATGTCCTTGAGCAAAATAATCACCAGCCGCGACCGATAGTCTTACGCCTTGGCCATATGATGGATCAGCGTCTGTATGATTAGCTTTAATTTTATATGACTCACTACCATTGTCTATTTGAATAGTTTCATCTGGTAAAAATCTTAATGTAGATGTCCCAGCGGTTTGCGATCCTCCACTTCGATACATAATATAAAGTGTAGGTGGACAACTTGCAGTGCCATCGCCGTTTTCAGCAGAAATAATTTCAGCACTAATACCAGATGTTAATCCATTAAATATGGCACCTGGTACAGCTAATGTATTTGCTGGCCATTCAGTTGCAGGAGCTTGTAAAACACTAGGTTGTAATTTAACAAATTCAATATTAGCATTAATACTAATACCGCCTGGATTAACCATTGCTCCTTCTTTAAAGATATTTCTACCAAACCGCTCCAGATCTTTTTGAATAATAGTTTGAGACTGAGTTAGTTCTCTGGCCTGTAGAGCTCGCCGAGGATTAAAAAGAATTCTTTTAAACCCATCACTATCGGAAAAATCATCCTTATAGGTAGCATTCATTAAGTTTTCTGAAAAAGTTACTGTCATATTATTACTCTACTTTTATAGTTGGATGATGACTTTAATGTCTTCGGATTGGTTTGCAGTTCGTTGAACTGATGCTCTATTATCTAGATATAATACATCTCCAGTTAATCTATCAACTTCAGCGTTATTATCAAATGATTCTATTATACCTTCACCATTTCCATCTACTTCTTGAATAGCTTCACCTGTAGTAAATAATTTAAATCCCGTATCAGGAGATTGATGATAGTGAATTCTTGTTCCACCTGAAACACTTGAATCTACGTTATCTATATACGCTTGTGCACTTGAGCTTACACCTTTAATTTTACGATCTTTACTAAATGCGACTGTGTAAGATGATAATTTTATATTTCTTGTAGCTACGCCGGTCAGCGCTGTGAAAAGACCTGTAGAATCAGGTTCAAGTGGATTTTTAATAAGACCAACTTGTCTAAAGTCCTGAGATAAAATAAAATCTTCATCATTATCTAAAATTTTAGATCTAAACATTACTGCATCAGCTTTTAAATCTTTTCTAGCATCAAATCCAAATCCTGGAGTTGGACCTACCACAGGCCTTGCCCGAGCACTATCACCACCAGAGCCATCTGGTAAAATAATAAGTTCAGCATAATCATAACTATCTAAATAATTTAAAGTAGCACCAGATGTTTTAGTTTGAATTGCTGTAATTGTTCCATTATCTGAGTCAATAATAGGTTTTAAAAAGTTTGCAGCGGAATCACCAAATGTCAGAGCACCATTACCTCTAAGAACAAGATTGGGAAACGCGCCTGAGGTACCATATCCACTTCCATTATTAGTCATCACAAAAGAAGTAATTCTACCTGGTACAGCATTTTGCTGAATTTCATGTTGTTTAATCTCAATACCAGTAGAGTTAGAATCAGGTGCGGTTTCCTGAATATGAACAGGCATATATTGAGAGGATAAAAAGAAATTTGCTTTCAAAGCACTAATTGTATAAAGAAATTTCCATACATAGCCATCTGATGTATAAAAAGGCGCAACATTTTCATTGCCACTAGGTTTAACAAGAGATGGTTGAGGAACTCCTTGTTTATTTACACCCGTTCTTAAACAAATATATACTCCAAAATTATCTGTTAAAACATAATATCTTTTACCGACACTTAAAGTTCCTGCTCGTCGGTCATCCCATTGTGGATAAATTGTTCCATATACCCAATCTTGTCTTGGCACAATAAAACTGGCTGCTTCTACTTTTTTAACAGCTTGAAGTTTTTCTTTAAAATCAATTGTATCAAATTTTGAATTTAATGGGGTGGTAGCGGCATCATTACTATCCCATTGTTCAGATCTGCCAATTCCAATATAATACTCATTACCAGCTGAATTATAATCAGCTAATAACTCTTTTAAAATATTGTGTTTTAAATCATCAGTGACGATAGCTACCATAGTTTATTTCCTATCTTAATATGTTCAAATTGTAATACTAAAAATATTAATTCTGTTGTTGGTTATATTTATATAGTTTTTTGCCTTTATGGTCTTAAATCTGAATCATAAAGTGGATAAGCTTGTGTCATATCAGAATCTGCAGCAAAGTGAGATGCACCAAGTTCAGCATATGCAAGCGATGTAGTAATAATAGATGGATATGGAGTTTTCATATAACTTGGATTATCTCCAGTGCCAACATAGAATGATGGATATGTTCCATAGTAACCATAAGAATCGATACCGTTTCCAAGATGAAGTGATGGATTACTATCAACTCTAATTAAAGTAGCACTATCAGTTGTTGTATTCCAACTTTGTCGTGTCTGTGCTGCCCAAGCATATGTAGTAGGATATGCTGCATTTAATTCAGCTATAGTTCTATTTAAATAAATATCTTCGCTTAATGGTCTAACATGTAATCGATAATTATAAGAAATTCCATTATATACTTCTGGTACAAGAGCAGTAATATCTACTAATTGTAAAGTATCTTCAACTGGTCTTGTTCCAAGTGAATCATATATAAAATTATCTGATAAATTTGCATTACCAATTACAGAAAATGGAAAAGTATCTGCAAATGGTGCAGGCTCAGCTGAGATTGCAGCATTAATTGCAGGCTCTTGAATTACTATTTCTGCCGCTAAATGAAAACCTGCGGGATGCACAAATTTCTTGTATAACTCTTCCCACTCTGGCATACCCCTATCTGTTCTAATAAGGTGTGATAATAACTGATATATTCCGCCGTCTTGTATAACTTTTTGTTGATCTACACCAATTTCAGAACTACTATCATTAAGATAAAACAAATCATTTTTTGGATAATGTATTTCGGCATCGGTTAAAAAGAAAGCTCTAAAAAATCCTTCAGATGAATATTTAGAACCTTTTACTCGATAAAATTTTGCAAAATTACGAATAATTTCTCTTGGGTTAACTGGAAATTTTTTAATGCCTACACCTAAAGCAACTTCATTTAATAATAAATCTAATTGCTGTAAAGAATTATCTTCAATATCTCTACATGTGTAAATATCTTTTATTAAACTGCCAAATCCTTCAGCATCCATAAAGTCATAATAATATTCTAAAAATAAAATAATATTTGGATATTCTGTAATAAAATATTCTGGTAAGATTTCTTTTACAGAACTCCTATGTAATTCTAATGGAAGTCTATTAAAATCTTTTAATGTTCTTTCGCGGCCATTTGACATTATTAATACCCGCCTCCACCAGAACCACTAGAACTAGATGATGTGCTGGAACTACCAGTTGATGATGTACCTACCACAGATCTACCACTTGAACTATTTAATACTATATTTGTATTTTGATAATCAATATTAACACCAACAACTAAATTTGTTTCAGCAACTTTTAAAATATAATTTCTAAGAGGTTTAACCGATGTTTGATCTTGAGGAGTAGCTGAAATTTTAATGCTTGTTGAACCATCAATAATTGCTCTTGGTTCAAATCCATTTAATTGAACCAATCCACTTTGTGGAAAGTAAGATCCAATATTATCAACTAACACTGAACTATTTGCATCAATAATTTGAAGTATTGTAGTATTTAATTTATTTCTCATTCTTGCAATAGTATTATTTTCACCATATGTAAAAGATGTAGATGTAATACTATAAGCATCTAAACCAGGCTGTTCTAATCTTATTGGAAAATATATGCTATAAGTATCTTGTAAATTTAATGTCGGTTTAAATTCAATTTGAAGTCTAACATTCATGCTTGAAGAAAGAATTGATTGGTCATATGCATCAATTTGAGTTAGTAATGTTGATCTTCTAAAGGTTTTACCAAATCCTCTTAATATTGTATTAAAATGAGTAGTAATAAGTTCTTTTACTCTGCCTTCAATATTACCAGATTTTAGACCAGTAAGATTAGGATCCCATTGAACTCTTGTATCTAGTTCAAAATTTAAAACTACTGGATCTACAAATTTTGTTCCAATAGCCATAATTCCAAGATTGTTTGCATATGTATTAACTATATTTGCTTTAATATCTGTTTGTTCTGCTGCAGTAGTAGTATCAGCAAATTGAGTGCTAATATAAACACATCCATAATCAACCGGAATATTATCTTGACTACCCCAACAAGCTACTGCTTCTATTTGTGGAAAATTAGCTTTGATCATTGATTCATAATCTAATGCAGTGACTAATCTTTGTTGAGTAGCAAATGCTGCTGGAGCTAACTGTTTAATAGTATCAATAGACTGTAATTCTGAACCACTAATAGATTTTGTAATTCCAATAACATTTACGGGGTAACTTTGACCAAGTACACCAATGGTATCATTAGCTGTAAATGTAACTCCACCATTACCAGCAGATCCTGCTGTGCTAAGATAATTAATAATAATTTTATTACCAGCAACTGGCGCTCTACCAAATGATACACCATCACCAAAATTTAACTCATAATATCCATTAGGCATTTCTCTTAATGTATAATAAGCTGAAGTAGAATCTACTGTTACTGCTCTACTTAATTCAGTATAAGTGTCAAAATCTTCTGATGTTGTAGAATTATATACATTTACAACCGCAGTTTTAATATCCATATTTGGATCTGGTATTATATAAACTTGTCTATCAGATGTCTCACCAACATAAAAAGTTTTTGTAGTTACTTTACCCTCAAATGCTGTAATTTCTTGAACACCAGTATCTGTTGTAAATGTATATACACCATTTGCTTCTGTACCAGTATATTTTTGTCTAGTATGAAATTGATATGTGTTGCCATCAATATTTGTATTAAAAGTAAAACCAGAAGGAAGAAGAATTGAAGTAGGTCTTCCTACAACTAAGCCAGTATTGATACTTACTCTTAATGTAACTTTTGAAGATGTTTTTGATGCAACATCTAAACCAAGCATTTCTGCGTGTGATACTACCGAAGGTCTTAATTGTGCTGTATCAAGAAATGATTCGTTTAATGCAAAATTAGCTATAAGTCCATTGTAGTGTGTATTATATGCTAATACATCTAAGATATTATTTAAACCCGATGCTTCAAAATCATAATCTGCAAACTCAGATTTTGCTTCGAAAAAAGTTTTTAATGAAGACTTAATATTTTCAAAGTCAAGCTGTGTTGATGTAATATTAGTTGCCATTTATCTTAGCCTCGCTACTGATGTTTCAATGACTTCTATTGAGCCTGTTGAAATTACTTGAAACTCTATTCTACAAAAAATATTGTTTAAGTCTGGTTGAATTACTGATTGAACATTTATAAGCCTAGCTCTTGGTTCCCAATTTTTTATTGCCATTGCAATTTCTTCATTTACATCATCTTCTATTAAATCATCATTTAATTCAAATAATAAACCTGATAAATCAGCACCAAAATCATGTGAAAACGGTTTTTCAAATTTATTAGTCATTAATAAATTCTTTACGGCCTGTTTAACTGCTGCAGCATCTTCTTTTTTAAAAACATCACCATTAGTTTTTTTATTAAATGATAAATTAATATCTTTGCTTGTCCGCGTGCCCGAAGTAATAATACTCGGAGTAGATAAAATGCCATCTTCTGTTGCAAAAGCTCTTGTTACCATTTTGTTTATCTTCTATTGTTTATTCTATTTATACATTTATTTGTTATTTTAAACTCCAATTAAGGCTTCCTCTACCTTGTGATTTGCCTATAATAGCGCTCTCTTCCCCTACTTCAATAGCTATATACTTATGATTAGATGGAATAGCTCTACTTATATACACTTTATATTCTGAAGGACCATATCCATAGCCATTATTTCCATATTTTTCAAACCATTCTTTTTCACCATCAACATCATGATATGTAAGAGTACTTCCTGGAGCATGTTTACCAGCAATTGCCGCTGCCAATAATTCTTCTCTACTACCATACGTACCAGATGGTAATTGTGTTTCTATTCTATCTTTCTTTGGTTTAGGTTCTGGTACTTGTTTTTTCTCTTCAACTGGCTTTGCTGCTTCAGCTTTTGTTTCAGCAGTTTGATAAATTTTATTTGTCCTCGGCGCTGGTATAGATCCACCTTCTTCATCTCTCATAGAAAACAAACTAGCGTCTTTATATACAGAAAAATCACCGCCCCAGCCAAGACCATGCGCTCGAGCAATTTGTGATATTGCATCAGGAAAATCATGAACTAATGTAGTACCTTTTAAATTTTGAGAAATATTTATGTTTATTCCTAATCCAGATGCATTTGATGTCCATAAATCTTCACCAGTAAATTCATCTGGAAGATTTGAATATCTTTGAGTAGTGGTCGCATATCCATCAAGAGTTTTAATTTCATAATTATAATCTGGTCCTTCGAGCTTATTAATAAATGCTTGAAAGTTATTCCATACAGCACCAGAAACAAATGTGTAAAAGCCATTTTTTGTTTTAATTTTCTTTAACCCTTCAGCAGTAATTGCTGGCGTTGTTGGTTCTTCAAATTCAATTGATCCTGTTTCACTTAAAGAGATTTCAATTAAGTCTTTATTTGATTGAACTTCATTATTAAAGTGAGTTTCTATTTCTTGCTTAAAAGTAACATTATAATTTTGAGGTATTTCTGGCATTACTACAATAATACTAGCGTACAATATTTTTTCACCAGAAGATAATTCATCAACTTCATAAGTGTCATAAGACATTATTAATTTATCATATTCAGCATTATCTTTTAAGTATGCTGCTAAATCAAATGTAACACCTGGAGATAGATCTCCACTTCTTGAGTTACGTACTTCAAAACCAACTACTCTTCCCGTTGCAGATAATTTTGTTATAGAATCACTTGGTGCAGAAACATCTGTTGTTCCTAATTTTTGTACCCCTTCAACTATTTTTATGTTAAAGCCTTCCATAAACTTTGGTACTTTTACTAATTTTAATAATTTAACAGTTGCAACTAAATTTCTTGCCATTCTGTGTCTTTCAACTTGACTCATATCATTCATTGTTTCAGAGTTCGGAAAGAATTTAGCTACTGGTATTCCAGGTGAAAGAAGCGTACCCATTTTAATGTCTTTTATATTATTTGGATTATATTGTGCTTCAGGAACAATAAATTTAATTTGCTTTTTAGATGTGTCTGTTGGTTTATATCTAATAGTTTTAGCTCCTGGATCAGCAGCTCCAATAGTATTAGAACCCATTCGTGATTGAGTTTTCTTTCCTAATATTCTATTGACATGTTCCGGAACTTTTTCTGAATACGAAGAAGATAATGTGCTATTTGCAATGCACTCATTAACAAATGCTAAGTTAGATTTATTTGCAGGATTGCGCAATTTAATTCTTATTTCAGATGTGGTAAGTGGTTTATCAGTAACTCCAGCAGTTGTAACTGTTTTATCCATATAATTGTATATGCCATCATCGTCATCTACAAAAACTGATTGTACCATATAAGCGGATTTATCTAAAAATAATGATGTAGTCGTTTCAGTTGGTAATGGTTTTAAATTATCTAATCCACTTGGACCATAATCACTTGCAGCATCAGATGGCCATTTCTTTGGTCCCTTTGTAGTATTTGCTGCAGTCGCATCTACAGCATCTGCCGTAATATTAGCATTTGTAAATCCAGCTGCACTGCCAGTGGACGGACCAACATTTGCAGTATCAGCAGAAATTGCTTGATCGGCCATTCCAGTTAAGTCACCATGAAATGTTGTTGCATGCATAGATGTTGAATTTACTCGAGTTGAATTAATTGTTTGAGTATCTAATGTATCTGTTGCATACACACTTTTTGTAGTAACAGTGTCGAGTGCGTTTATTGAATGGCCAGTGTACATATTATAGTTATACATTACGATATTTTCACCACCAATAGTTCCGGTATTACCTGTAGCAGTTAAATCCTGAGCAACAATATTAATGTTAGGCGATGTTAAACTAATTTCGGTTTGTGATGTAAGAGTTGTAGATCCTTTGTGGTTATAATCCGCTTCACCTCTTACAATAAATTCATAATCTTCTTTTACTGAAGTGCTTAGTTTTCCAAGAAATGTATTTGTAACATCTTTTAATACTGTAGTGCTTTTTACTTTTTGAATAGTTTCAGCCATCATACCAATAATTCGTTTAGTATAAGACCCAAAGACATTTACAATCCAATGACCTCCAACTTTTAAATTATAATTACCACCAACATCAAGATTAAAATCTCCACCAATATTCATAGTCAAATCACCTGAATATGTAAGATTTCCATTACCTTCTGTAAATAAATGATGATTACCAGTTATTAAATCAACTCTATTGCCTCTTGCATTAACAATAACAGAACCATCTGGTTTTATTTCAACACCTGCACCACATAAATGTTTTAAAAGAATTCTTTCACTTCCAATTGTATCATCATATAATGCTACATGACCTTTTGGTGTTGTTTTAATTGAAACTTGCGCGGCGTCAGATGGCGTTGAATGTGTCAATGATATATCTTCACGGCCAATTACAGTACTTACATCAGTTTCTAAATTATGAATCGAAACACCGCGTGTACTTTTTTCAGTACCCTGTTCAAAGAAATAATCAGCTGTTGGATTTTCACCTGATGCATCTTCAAAACCAGTTCCTCGAACGGTTCCTAGTAGAAGAGCTCTTCTATTTCGTGCAGATATATTTTCAAGTTCTTTATTATTTAAACTCATTTTTTGCCTACACTTTCTTTATACGATTTAAGGCTATTAATAGGAATCCCTAACATATTTTTTATACCAAGTGCTCCTCGAGTAGCTTCAATTATAGATTTGCCTTCAGCTATAAATTCAGCTTGTTTTTCTCTATCTAGCACAACATTTACAACTTCATCTGTAATTAATTCTTTTGGTTTTATTACATCACCTTCTTTTAATATATCATTATTAAGAAGTTGTACAATTTCATCATATCCATGAGCTAAAATAGGTATAGCTCCAGGTAATGGCGCTGCAGTTTTTACTTGCTCTTTATCTGGTACAGGAGGAATTACAGCTGGAGCTGGAGAGGGTGTGACAAATGGAGCATTGTTTTCTGTAATAGCATCAGATAACATAACTTGCTCTGCAACTAATGCATCTTGGTCTACATTTTCTAATTCTGGATCTGTTTGATTAGTAGTT
>Ga0209631_10004356_pt1 | contig 15689 bp, 9 predicted proteins | sample COG_08_FD_184752 | JGI IMG/M metagenome (GOLD analysis project Ga0209631, IMG submission 184752) | Pelagic Microbial community sample from North Sea - COGITO 998_met_08 (SPAdes) (version 2) | ecosystem: Environmental > Aquatic > Marine > Neritic zone/Coastal water | place: Helgoland, sampling...
AGGTCCGATGCGTCCGCCTCGTCGTGATCTTCCGCGAGCACCAGTCTCCACGGGACGTTGAAGATGACCTCGTTCGGTACGAGGTTGCGGAGCGCGACGAGGCCCCGGCCGTACCGGGTCGTCCCGAGGGCGACGCGCGATTCGATGCCGGGGTCGTTCGTGACCTTGGCGAGCCACGACAGGAGCACGGCGGCCTTATCGACCTCGGCGTTCACATCGGATGATACGCTCGCCATGGCCGTTCCGCGGACGCTGCGGTGGGATGGACTCGCGACTGAACTACGCGATGCGGGACTACGCACGACGCGCGGAAGGGCGTGCACCGACGCTGACATGCGCACGCGCACTCGCGTTCCTTCGTCGATGCGCGCGCGGAGCTGTGTTGGTTGAAAGCGCTGGAGGATAGGATACGTGTTTTTGCGTTCATTGTTAGGTCTGGACTCACAACCACCAGCGCGTTCCATGCACTGCGGCTCGCTCGTGCGCCACGCCTTCACGCGCGCCGCGTCACTCTCATCCGTTCGCACCCTCCGTTCCGCCCCTTCCCGGCGGCTGTCGGTCGTGAACCCGCGCGCCATGTCGTCGTTCGGCGCCACCGCCTCCGAGGGCGTCACGTACGGCTTCAGCTCATCGTTCGACTCCGGCAACGGCGAGCTGGTCAGCGCCACGCCGGACACCCTCACCGTGCGCATGCGACCGGAACCCTACACCGAGGCTGACGGCCGCGCGCACTTCCAGTGGTTCCACTTCAGGGTCACCGGCGCGAACGGCGCCAAGCTGCGGGTCGTGATCCAAAACGCGGGAGACGCATCCTACCCCGACGGATGGCGCGACTACAAGGCGTTCGTATCCGCCGACAGGAAAACATGGCGACGGATCCAAACCACCACATACGTCGACGGCGAGCTGCGCGTGGACATGGACCCGGTGCCGGGCGATTGCGTCCACCTCGCGTACTTCGTGCCGTATGGATACGAAAAGCATCTCGATCTAATCGCGCACGCGTCGAATTCTTCACCCGCGTCGGTATCGCACGTCGTGCTCGGAAACACCCTGGACGGCCGGCCGCTGGACTGCCTACGGTTCGGCGAGCCCGGGAGCTGGATTCCCGAGCGCGCGTTCGCGGGCGAATCCCCCGAGGACGAAGCCGCGATTGCGGCCATCGGCGAAAAGTTGCAGCCGTGGGTCCGCGACGGCGGCGCCAAGCGGGTGGTATGGATCCTCGGGCGGCAGCACCCCGGCGAGTCCATGGCGTCGTGGTGGATGGAAGGGTTCGTTCGAAGGCTTCTGGACGCGGAGGATCCGGTGGCGAGGAAGGTGCTGCGCAGGGCGGCGGTGTACGTCGTGCCCAACATGAACCCGGACGGAAGCGTCCGGGGACATCTCCGGACAAACGCCGCCGGCGCTAACCTGAACCGTGAGTGGGAGAACCCCACCGCGCAGCTCTCGCCGGAGGTGTTGTGGACGCGTAACGCGATGGACGCGTGTGGGCCGGTGGACCTGATGTTGGACGTGCACGGCGACGAGGCTGAGCCGTATTGTTTCATCATCGGCGGCGAAGGGTGCCCCGGGTGGGACGAGCGACGGGCGGGGGTTCAGAGGCGGTTCAAGGAGGCGTACGCCAGGGCGTGCCCGGACTTTCAAACCGTGTTCCCGCTCGAGTACGGCACCGCGCCCGCGGGTAACGTCGTGACGGCCAAGACGCAGGTGACGTACAGGTACGGCTGCGTGGGCATGACGTTGGAGATGCCGTTCAAGGATAACGCGCAGCTCGCGCAGCCCGACGGGTGGACGCCGGCGAGGTGCGAAAAGTTGGGAGCCGCCGCCGTGGACGCGCTCCTCGACGTCCTCCCCGTGCTTCGCGAGTGAGTCGAGTTCGCATCTGGCTATGGTGCTATCGATTGAGAGTGAATCTACTATCTACTAAGTTTCCATCGGGTCGTCAGCCATGATCTCCTCCATGTCCTCCTCCTCTTCCTCCTCTTCCTCTTCCCGTGTTTTGGCATTTGGCGGATCGTCAGCCATTATCTCCTCCACCACCGGCGCTTGCTCCTTCGTTTCCTTCGTCTTGTCTTTCTTCGTCTCGGAGGAAGGCTCGGGTTCCTTGCGTTTGGCCTGCGGATCCGGCTTTGGATGGTTCTGGTACGGGTACTTCCATCGAGGCGGCATGCTGTCCCTCGTCTCCCCGGTGACCGCGTTGAAGAAGTACACGATCGTCCGGTCCTTCTTTCGATCCCCGGGCTCGATCGGGTCCTTCTGCTTGGCCTTCACCAGCCTCCACCCGCCGAACGGATCCTGCTCCGCCCACTGGCGCTCCACCCCCGTCGGCTTACGGAATCCCTGCCTCTGCCGCTCGATTCGTTCCTCTTCGCTCTCGTGAAAGTGCGGCCTGTCCCACGTGTATCCACCCTCCACGCGCTTGACGAGCTCCGCGCCGAACTCGAACGCGGCTTTGATACCCGAGTGCGTCGGCTCGAACGACAGGAACTGGTATATGATCGCGATGGCTTCGTTGCAGCGTTCGTCTTTTCCCTCGACGATGGCGTACACGTTTCCTGGGTTGCCGGGTTTCAGGTCCTCGAACTCTTGACCGGGTAAGGGTTCCTCGACGATCTTCACCACCGCTCCGGTGATGTCGACGATGGCCTGGTGGTTCCGCCCTTTAAGTCCGATGATGGGCTTGACCAGCTCGTACGGCACGAGTGGGATCTTGTGTCGTTTCTCCGGGTTTCGAGCCACCTCTTCGAGTTTCTTCCTGATGTTGAGGTACACGTTCTGGTAGGCGCCCATGATCGCCGCGGTCCGTCCCGTCCACACGATATCCCGCTCGTCCGAGCCCTCAACCTCGGGCTGGACCTCGAACTCCAGTTGTGCGGAGTTGGCGATGACCTTCAGCACGTGCTGGTCGTTGTCCAGGAGGATGGGCATGCACGCGACCGGCACGTGCATCTTCGCGCTGCCGCAGAGGTCGGGATGCGGGGGCACCTTGGGCCGGTGCCACTCGTCGTACTCGAACGGACCGATCTTGATGCCCCCCACCATCCGTCCGCACTTCTCGCAGTACGCCGTCGCGCCCTCCTCGACGTTGGGTTCATCGCACGTGTGCTTATACGTCCTCCCCTCGACGCCGGGGCCGCATTGCGATGACGTCTGCGTCGTCTGGCTCGGGCCGGCTTGCGTGGGGCGGATCTCCTCGTCCGCGGTGGGCTGGATCTCCTCCTCGACGATCTCCCCCGTCCCTCGCGCGCTTCGCGGGCGCTTCGGAGGAGGAGCGCCCCCCCGCGGAGGCGCGTCGTACGTGTACGCGTTGAGGAAGCCGCGCTCCATCACATTGACTCAAAACCAGATGTGGCTCGGTTGTTTTACAATAATAGACTCCCTATGTTCTCTACGGTCCCAACCCCCCAAAAGTAGTGCTCCCTCCTCGGTCTCACTTGTCGTCGCCCTTGAACAGCGGGATGTGCTCGTCGCCCACGTCGTCGCTGGTCAGGTCGCCCTTGCCCATGCTCAGGAACCAGTTGAGGAAGAAGTGCCCGAAAAACACCAACCCGTTGAAACCGTTGACGTACAAAAAGCACTGCCACCGGTAAAAGTTGAGCTGCTCGTACGGCCAGTGGTAGAAGAGAAACTCGTGCATCAGGTACGCGAGGGTGGTGAACAGCCCGACGATGAACAACGGGGTGGACAGGTAGCACTTAGGGAACGGCAGCTGGCCCATCGTCGACTCCACCAGCAACAAAAGAAGGTTCCCGACAAACCCGACGACGTAGTTCCACTCAAAGTAGCACAGCCTGCTCGCCGGGTCCGTCAGGGTGCTCCACTTGAACTTGTACTCGGCAGCCACGCACTGCGGGTTGAAGAGCATCTCGAGCCACACGCAAAGGTCACACGCCAGGCACAGGGTAAACGCCGCGGAGTAGAACGTGATGAGCCAGTGGCCCGCCAGGTTGCAGTCGCCGCTGTGGCCGATGTACCGACTCGCGCGATCGCCGTCGCCGCCGAACACCCCGCGAACGGACACGAACGAACCGAGGCCGAAGAAGATGGTCAGGCAGTAGAAGCTCCAGTCGTGGAAGTTCATGTAGTCCGTCACCTTGTTGCCCGCGTCCACGTTCGGCTGGATGATCTGCGTGATTGAGAACCAAACGCAGAAGCAAAAGGCTGCCACCCGGTACGCCATGAGCACGAACCCTCCGCCGCCGAAGGAATTCTCCCAGAGCTGCTTGTGCGTCGCCCCGCCCGCGAAGGAGAGCGAGCCGTACGACCTGTGATGCTGCAGGTTATCTCCCGCGAACCCGATCCAGATGAGCATGGACATCAGCGTGAACGTGGCGAAGAGGTACATCAGCGGGTTGTCCTCCCACTTGACGAACATGTCCCACGTGTCGCTCATGGTCCAGTCGCCGGAGTGGTCGCCCGGCTTGTGGAGGAAGTTGCCCGTCTCCTCGGTGCCGTTGTACACCGAGGTGGCCTCGTCCATGGAGAAGCTGTCCTCGTAGCTCGTCATGTCTGAAGCGCTTCACCCGTGACGCCGACAATCGCCGAAATAAATCTTTACTCCGCGCCCTCCTTGTAACACCCGATGGATCTGGTGCCGGGGCCTCGCAGATGAGCGTTACGCGTGGAGGATCGGGACGGATCCGAGACGCGTTCGAAGGAACCTCACGAGCCCAAAGCGATGCCCGAGTCGGATCGACGTGACAGCCTGTGCGACAGGGCGCGTAGGTCGTTGTGCTCGCCGCGCGCGGGGGCGACGGACCGTCAGATGTCAGGTGCTTTTTTGGCGAACCCGACCGAGGACGACGACCGACCGATTTGGACCCATACCCTAAACATAACATACGTTTCGATACCAGCTCGTCCGAGACCGTTTTTATTGGCTCTGGTGAAAAGTAGCGTGGGCCGAACTTTTGGGACAGTTCGGCCGAGGCTTGAGCCCGAGCACTGCGCTCCCCGGCCGAGATGGTTTGGTGCGGACGCCGCGGCGGCGGCGTTCGCGCCGCCGACGTGTGGGTCCCCGGCAATAAGATGCTCCCCAGGTGCGCGCCCGCCCCGACCTTCGTCCCTCGCGCCGCATCTACCAACTAACCTTCTATAACTAACTTATCGTACCTCACCTCGCATCATGATGAACAGCGACGACGAGGGCTCGCCGGCGCCGTCCCCGATCCAAACTCGGGTCAACGGGACGACGAACGGCACGACGAAACGCAGCGTGGACTCGACCGGCAGCCTCAACGGCGGAGCGTCGTCCAGCTCCAACGCCTCATCGTCCCACGCGCTGAACGGGGAACGTATCCGCTGGGCGGATGAGGACGGCTTGGGCGAGCTCGCCGCCTCCGGGCCGGACCTTCCGAGCCCGCGCGCTCCCATGGTCACCCTGCGCAGCGGTTCGTCCAAGAAGAAGCTCTTGGGTAAAACGCGGGATCACGTCCACCTGCGGAACAAGGCGGTGGCGACGGCGAGGCCCGACCTCGACGCCGCGACGCGAGCGCGAGCCCCATCCTTTCACGCGCCAAAGTCAGCCGACGATCGCAACCTCATCCTCCGCGGCCTTCGAACGTGCGCGCTTTTCGACGACCTCACAACGCAAGTCGCGGTGCAGCTCAAGGATGCCATGCGCGAGAGGTCATTCGACCCCGGGGCCGCCATCGTGACGCAGGGATCACGGGACGACGACGCCTTCTACGTCTTAGTCGCCGGCGCCGCGAACGTCGTCGTCGACGGGCTGCCGGTGCGGACCCTCGGACCGGGCGACCCGTTCGGTGAGGTGAGCTTGATCTACAACACCGAGCGCACGGCGACGGTGCGCGCGACGGGAGACGAACCGGCGCGGGTGTTCGAGTTGCGACGGGAACGGTACGCGCTCATCCGAGCCGCCGAGGCGGACGCGGCGTCGAAGACGAGGCTGGAGCTGGTGTCGGGGTCGCCCACGCTCGGCGCGCTCGACCCCGACACGCTACGGCGCGTGGCGGAATCGATGGAGCCCGTGCGTTTCACGAAGAGTACGACGATCTTCTCGGAGGGTGAGATCGGGGATGCGCTTTACGTGGTGGAGAGTGGGGAGGTATCGGTGAGCGCCGGCGGGACGGAGGTCAGACGTTTCGGACGCGGGGAAGCATTCGGCGAGGTGGCGCTGCTCAACGACGACCAGCGAAGGACCGCGGACGCCGTCGCGGTGAGCGACTGCGTGTTACTTCGCATAACCCGCGACGTGTTCGCCGCGATCGCCGGCCCGCTCAAGGCTGCGCTTCACGGGCGTGACCTGCGAAACGTGCCACTGTTCGCGCACCTCGACCAAACGCAAATCGCGGCGTTGGCGGAGGAGACGACGCTGCGAAAGTTCAGCGGCGGCGACGAGGTCATTCGCGCGGGTATGCCCTCGGATTGTTTGTTCATAGTGGACGAAGGGGCGTTCGAAGAGTTCGGGAGCGGCGCGGGGGTCGGGGAGCGAAGGGCGCTCGCGGCGCAGGGAAGCCTTTTGAGCGGCGGCGACCGGATGATGCGAACCGCGGAGAAGAAAGCGTGGCGGCGAGGCGATTACTTTGGCGAGTCGTCCTTGCTGACGAACGAGCCACGTGGGGTGGGGGTGCGCGCCGTGGGACTTGCGTCCGCGGTGACGTTATCGAGGGGCGCCATCGCTCGAACCGTCGGGTCACTCGGGGAGGTGCAGGAGGCTTGGAAGAGAAACGCGATTGAAAAAGTTTTGGCGACGAGCGGGACGGACCCGGCTTCCGCGGAGGGTGAGACCGCGGTGGCTGCGCTCACGGGTGAGCTGGAGGTCAGGTGCTGCAAGGCCGGGGAGGTACTCGCGGACGGCGACGACGCGCCCGCGGGTAAATTCGTGGGCGTTCTCGTGTCCGGGACGGTCGCCGCGGTGACCCGCGTCCGCAAGGGTGGCGAGAACTTATCGCGGAGGCAGGTGGCCAAGCACGGGGTCGTCTCGCTGCCCTCCAAGGCTGCCGTCGCGAGGACGCTCCTCGGGGATGAATGGTCGGAGCCCGGGTGGGCGATCGACGCCAAGGTCGCCGCGCTGACCCAGTCCGTGCTGCTCATGCCGTCGGCGGTTCCGTCGAGTCGGCTGAAAAGAGCTGTGACGGCGCTGAGCGGCGACGAGCCAAACAATGAGCCAAACTCGGCACGATCCGACCCCGACGGCCGCGGACTCTCCAACGGAAAGAACGCATCTATCCTCTCATCAGAGGCGGCTTCATCGCGCGCGAGGCCCAAGGATAGGGTCGTGCCTCCTTCGTTGAAGCTCGTCGCGACGCTCGGATCGGGCGGCTTCAGCCGGGTGTTTCACGTCACGGCCAGGGTGTTGGTCGGGTCCGACGGCGCGAAGTTTCGCAGATCGTACGCGCTCAAGGTGGTCCCGATAGAACAGATGGTCAGGAACAACGTGACTCACAACGTGCGGAACGAGCGGGACGTGATGATGGCGCTGGATCACCCGTTCATCACGCGGTTACACGCCTGTTTCAAAGCCGCGGATCACGTGTACTACGTCCTGGACTTGGTATCGGGGTTGGAGCTGTACTGGTGCATGCAAAACTTCGAGTTCTCCGAGCGGGGCGCCGCGTTCTACGTCGCACAGGTGGTGCTGATGCTCGAATACATGCACGAGAGGCAGGTTGCGTACCGGGACGTCAAGCCGGAGAACCTCATCGTGGCCAACGACGGATACCTGCGACTGGTGGACTTCGGCCTCTCCAAATTTCTGGGCCCGGGGGAGAGAACCTTCACGTTCTGCGGCACGCCACTCTACCTCGCGCCCGAGGTGTGGGGGCACGGCGGCCACGACGCGGCGGTGGACTGGTGGGCGCTGGGCTGTCTGGCGTACGAGATATCGTCCAACGGTACGCTCCCGTTCCAAGGGGAGACGCAGGGCGACATTCGCAAAAAGATTCTCACCGAGCAAGTCTCGTTCGGCGGCGCGGCCAAACGGTTCTCCCCCGAGCTCCGGGCGCTCATCACCGGGTTACTCGCTAAGAACCAACACAAACGACTGGGTACGCTGAGCGAAGGCGCGGCTGGTGTGAAGGCTAACTCGTGGTTCGAGGGTTTGGATTGGCATTCGTTGGCGAGGATGGAGTACCCCCCGCCGTTCAGGCCGGAAGACGCGGGGAACAAGGAGGCGCTGCGGATGACTCCGAAGGACCAGGAGCTGGTGCCGCCGCCGACGAAGGAGTGTCCGCAGTACGGCCACATGTTCCCAGACTTTTAGTAACATTCTTCGTGACATAACATAGTTACGTGACTCACGCCTCTGTCTCAAGACTACTCTCGTGTTAACTCGGTCTTCTTCTCGAGCCTGCCGCAGATGATATCCGCGACTGTTTCCTCCACGCTTTTCCCGTCCTTCATGCGAAGCCCCCGCAGCGCGCCCATGAGCTGCATGCGCCTCGACTCGATCACCTCCATGTCGCGCTTCTTCAGCATCCCGAGGTCGTCCTTTCGAACGCACTCCCTGCACTGGCCGGGGCTGAGGAAAGGGTTCTTCACTGTCTCCAACCTGTGAAACTTACACGCTCCCGCCTCCATGGCGACGAGCTCCCTGGATCGTAGTAGGAAGTGCGCGAGCCTGTCCTGATCCGTCACCAGCTTTCGCGCGTCACCCAGCTCCACGTAGGAACGGATGCGGAGGAACTCGTTGTGAAACTGGTTCATCAGGCGGTCAGCGACGCGGCAGTCTACATCGCCCGGGTAGGCTGGCCCTCTGCATTTCATTTTTGCCGTCGTCGCCTCGTGGAAGTCGGACTCCAGGCACTTCTTGTTGTACTTTGGGACATTGGAGGAGGTGCCCTTTTGGACCTCCCACTCATCAAGGAACTGCGCCACGAACCAGTCCGCCATCCTGCGTCGTGTGTCGCCGAGGCGCGCGTCGATCTGAGGCAGTAACTAACAATTCCGAGTCAGCACTCGCGCGATGATTTTTGTTGCGTCTACCCGTGGGAAGGCTCCGAGGGGTGAGGGCCGAGCAGAAGACCCGCACGACGAGTCGCACTTTCCAGACCGCGACCCTGTATCCAATCTAGAATCGAGCACACGGATGTCGAGCATCATCTGCAGCACCGTCGTCGTCCAGGCTCGCGCCTCGGCCGCCACTCGCGCCACCGATGCCCGCGCAACAGTGATGACGTCGGCGGGTTTACCTAAACCCCGAAACGCCGTGTCCTTCCCTTCCGCCCGCGGCCGCGACCGCGACGTCTCCGTGCGCATGGGTCGCAAGGGTATGCTCGCGGACCTCATGGACGACGGTACCGACTCCGCGGGCGACCCGGTGCCCGCGAAGGTGGACCCGAGGTGCCCGTGCGGAAGCGGGAAGGACTACGCATCATGCTGCGGGCCCCATCACGCATCCGCCGCCCCCGCCGACGCCGTCACCCCCGAGGCCATCGTACGCGCCCGGTTCAGCGCGTACGTCAAGAACGTGCCCACATACATCGTCGCGTCCACGCACCCGGACTCCAAGGACATGAAGCGCAAGGACGACCCGGCGGAGGCGAAGACGCAGCTCGAGAAGGACGCGGAGGCGACCATGAAGAAGGTGAACTTCACGTCACTCCGGGTCAAGGGGACCAAGGAGAACGCGGACGGGGATGTGTTCGTGACGTACGAGGTGTCCTACAAAGCCGCGGGGAAGAAGAACAGGGGCGGGACCAAGACACTGGCGGAGAGGGCGAGGTACAGGAAGGCTGACGGAGAGTTCAAATACTTCGACGCTCTGCCCCTAAATTCCACGTCGGACATCAACGCGGTGGGTCAGATCTAACCTCTCTCGTATCTCTGGGTTTTAAAAGTAAGATGTTGATCGAGTCGATCGATGGCGAGTCGCGCCCGCTCTCGTCTGTAAAGCCTTCGTCGTCGTTCGCGTGCGTCGCCCGCGGCGGCTTCCTTCACTTTTGGCAATCGATTCTATCCAGTTTGGAGTTGACGTGGCATCATCGCCCCAGATGAGTTCACAACCGCGAGCGCGTCCTCACCGACACCCGTGAGTGACCATGTCCGTCCTCTCCGCATCCGTCTGCATCGCCGCGAGGCCCGTCGCGGTCAAGTCCAAGCGCGCCGCGTCCTCCTCGCGTCGCGCCGCCGCTCCCGTGCGCGCGTCCGGACCCGAGTCTTCCGATGAGAAGAAGGTTTCCCTCGGGCGCCGCGAGGCGGTCGCCTCCGCCGTGCTCGCCGCCGCGGCCGTCTCCCAGGCGGCGCCCGCGTCCGCGCGCGGTCTCCCCGAGTTCGAGTGCACCGGCGAGGTCGCGACCGGCGCGTCCGGCCTCCAGTTCTGCGAGTCCGTCGTCGGTTCCGGCATCACCCCGTCCAAGGGCTCGTTGATCAAGGCGCACTACACCGGCCGGCTCCTCGACGGGCGCGTGTTCGACAGCTCCTACTCCAGGGGCTCCCCGCTCACTTTCAAGGTTGGCGTCAGGGAGGTCATCGCGGGCTGGGACGAGGGCATCCTCGGCGGCGAGGGTATCCCCCCCATGAAGGTCGGCGGCAAGCGCGTTCTCACCATTCCTGCCAACCTGGCTTATGGCAGCAGGGGCGCGGGCGGCGGGCTCATCCCGCCCGACGCCACCCTCAAGTTCGACGTCGAGCTGGTGCAGGTGCTGTGAGGGCGTTGGGCGGTGGCTCAGCGGTACGGGGCGTCCCTTCGGCGCCCTCGATAGCCGTTGTTCGACGTTAATGTTAAATGTATTGACCAAAGGAATCTATGAAGACATACCACATCCTCGCCATTTTCTTAATTATCTAATTTGGCTTGTCCCGTGACTGGCCTGCATACAATCCAAATCCTGAGGCTCTGGTGCGTTCTCATCCAGAGAGCCACGTACGTCAGTCGTCAGCATCACTCACGCCCGCGCGCAGCTCTCGTCGTTGCACACGCACACCAACCTAAACCATGCCTATTTTCTGAACCATGAAGACCGCGTTCGACGGAGCGCGGTACGCGGTGGGCGCCACCGATTCCATGCAGGGCACCGGCGTGTGGTCCGGCCTCAAGATGAGCCGCGACAACGCCAAGCCCACCGCCAAGCCCACGAGCAAGGCGGCCAAGAAGCCCATGAAGGCGAAGTTCCCCGTCAAGGGGAAGTAAGCATCCATCAGCTTCGCGCGGTGCGACGAGGCGCGCTCGGCTCGCTCGCCAGCCGGTGAGCGAGCCCGGCGGGCCTTCGCTTCCGACCCGATGACGTGGTCTTCCGCATACATACTAACGAAACATCGCAGCAGCAGTCGCCAAGGAGTGGACGTCCAGTGACGGAACCCTCGCCGCATTCAGGGTGTAGCAACCATTTGAAGGCGGGTTCCCGATGAAACAGACGTCCTTGGTCCGAGAAGGAGCTCCGAGGCAGGCGCGCGGCTGCGCGGATAGCGCGTCGATCGACTTGTAACACGACTAATAATCAATTACTCAGCTATCTCACATCTACCGCGGTGTACGTAAACTACTGCCTTCCCGGGCCGACGCGCGACGGACCGAAGCGCGCGGGTGCTCCACCGGGTGGCCCGACCCTCCCGCCAGGCGGACCGACCCTCCCGCCAGGCGGCCCGACCCTCCCCCCAGGCGGACCCACCCTGGATGGTGGGCCGCCGACCCCGGCGGGCGCGGAAACCGGCCTGCCCCATCCACCCGGAGGCGCCGGCGGAGCCATCCCCGGGCCCCTGCTTCCGAGGCCGCCGCCGCCGAGGCCGCCGCCCAGCCCTCCCCCGAGCCCGCCGCCTAATCCACCACCGAGCCCACCGCCTAATCCACCACCGAGTCCACCGCCCAGGCCACCCGGCGCGCCACCGTTCATCGCGACGGGCTCGGGCGGCTTGCCCATCATCGCCGCGATATCCGCCATGACGTCGTCGTCGTCGGTGTCGTCGTCGGCGTCGACGTTGTACGGGTCCTCGCCCTTCTTGAACGGCGTGTCGGGGTCGCTCTGATCCCCCCCGGGACCCGCGTTTCGTTCCTTGAATCCGCCTTTCCCTTCGAAGAAGAACTTTTTGTACATTGGCATCTCCCGCATCTCGTACGTGTGAGCGCCGATGAGTTTGTCCATCATGAAGGCATCCTCGAACGTGGGCACACCCTCGTAGTCCGCGTCTTCCCTGAAGCACGGCAACGCGTTGATGCACGGGAGGAACGTCGTGAGCACTTTCCAGAAGTGCGACACGACGTTCACGACGGCGAAGATGGCGACGAAGAGAATCGCGAGGAGAAAAAATGGAAACCCGTTCGTCTGCATGGTCCGCCGGGATATCTCGCCCAGGATCGGGGGATACTCCGTCGCCGCCGCGTCCCGCGCCGCGGCGCTCGCGTTGTTCGCGATGTCCAGCAAGTCCTGAAGCGTCGCGCCGGACGCGAGCAGGTTGCTGAACGCGCTCTCCGTGGCGTTGCCCGCGTCGCCGCCAGTCGCAGCCAACGCGGCGTCGCTGTACTCCGCGCCGACGCCCGCCGTCTCGGTGATGAGCGGCGTGAGAAAGTGCGTGTGCATCCACATCCCGAAGAGGAGGTGTACGAACGCGGCCCACGGGACGACGGCGATGGCGAGCATCGCGAGCGCGGTGCCGTACCTCGGGGGCCGGCGGCACACCCTCAACAGGAACCTCTTGTCTGAGGCGCCGATGGCGAGGCAGAAGAACGACGCAAACGCGTAGAGCAACGGCATGCCGCTTCCGTACATCATGGTCACCATGATGCACATGAGCACCTCGCCGTACCTCGTGGCGATGTCGAACTCGGGCCCGGTGAACGCCTCGTTGAGCTCGCGCTGCGTCCACTTGGTGTACTTGCCCGTCGCCCTGGTGACGTATCCCATCACCTCGGCGATCAAGTTCCCCGCGATGGGCCCGACGCTGTTGATGCACATGGTGTAGAGCAGCGGGCCGCCGATCTTCTTATACCAGAGGTAGTCGAAGTCGCGGTGCGTTCCGTTGAGGATGAACCGCGATACGATGGGAATCCCATTGAGCAGCTCTGGCAGCGCGGCGTTAATCGCGAGCGACAAAATCGCCGTGTTGAAAAACTGCGTGCTGAAAACCTTCTCGGAAACCTTCCTCTGCTGCTCAATCAGGCTCGCGGGTCTCTCGTACGCGGAGATGGCCTTCACCACCGTCTTCAGCAAGGAGTTCACGACGGCGACCGCGATGACCGTGACCGTCACGAGTAACGACACCATCGCGGACGGAGCGGCGAGGAAATCGTCGCACTGTTCTCGAAGAGTCGCGATTTCCAAATCCGAGGCGTACTCAATCGCGAGATCGCCCGCGCTCCACCTGTCCGTGGTCGTCGTCTTTAACGCGTACTGTCGCCCGGCGCAATAGCACGCGTGACACCTGCGACGCTCCCGGACGCCCTCGTCGACCCTGTTGGGCGAGCACCCTTCCAGACTCTCCCCGCAGTCCGTCATCTCCTTCACGATGGTCTTCACCTTGACGTCCTTCTCCGTCTGGCTCATCGTGTTCGCCAGCGGAAGCACCGAGAGCGCCGTGCCCCACGGCATGATCGCCAGTAAACCGGGTTCCGAGTACGTCACCTCGCACATCGACAACTCCGGCGCGCAGATCGGGTGGTAATCATTGGTGGCGTTGAAACTCGGCGCAAGCGTGATCAGGCTCGGATCTTCACTGGCAAGCTGGACGCTCTCCGCAGTGGCAAACGCGCCGCCGCCCGGTCCGCCGATGTGCAACGCGAGCTTCGCGTCGTCCATCGCCGTGTCCGACGTGAGCATCGTCTTGAGGCCGGACAACACCGTGAGCGCGCCGAACGAGGCGAGGAGCAGGACGACCGTCACGAGGGAGATTACTTTCCGTCGCCAGTACCTGCTCCGCTCGGGGACGTCCAGATTTTCAAACATGACGTCCGTCGGCGCGGGTGCCTCCTCCACCGTGTACGCGAACTTACCCCGGAAACGCGTCTCGGACCGCATCATCCACCGCGCGAGCCAGCCCCGGGGCGACGCCCGTAGGCACTCCACCCAGGATTCTTCGTCGGAGAAGGTCACGAACGCGAGCTTCGTCTTGAAGTTTTTCTTCATCTTGAGCTTGATGATCTTATCGTCGACGACGGCGATTTTGTCCTCGAGCTTGTCGATGGTCTTCTCCCCTTTCCCAGTCTTGATGAACTTGCTCCGCGCCACGTCGTGACGCATGGCCAGCGCGCTCCTCTTTTTGTAGTAGTGCAGCAAAACGCCGTCGTTCTTCGCCAGCACCGCGTCCACCACTTTACCAAACTTGAGCTCGAAGAAGCACCGAACCTCCTCCTTGTCCGTGGCGTCCTCGGGCAAACCCTTGATCATGACCGAGTAGTCGGTGATCTCGATGGAGTCCTCGTCCACCGCCCGCACGATCTGCCGTTGACGCCTGGCGAAGAACACGCACATGACCAGGAACAGTATACATCCCAGTATGTCCGCCATGGCGGCGCCGTAAAGGAAATCCGTCTTGGTCAAAGAGAGAACCAGCCCGACGTCCTCGTTCGTGTACTTGAGCCAGTCCCCTTCTTGGACATCGTCCGGGGCGATGGACCCGAAGGTGGTTGACGCCATGTCGTACTCCGCGTCCCACATCTGCTGGAACCCCGTGCTGTTCCTTGACGCGGAGTACGGACCGTAGTACTTGGCGGCGTGCGCGATCATGATGGTCGGGATGTTGAGTACGAAGAGGATGAAGAACAGCGCGGACATCCACTGTAGGAAGTTAAAGTACAGCGCGATGCCTGGGCCGAACTCGACGCCCATGTCGCCGATGCCGATTTTGAGCGGGTACGGTTCGAGACCCCGCGCGCCCTGTATCCGTGGGTGTTCCTCGTCCCTGTACTCCATGGCTTCCTCGACGCTGGGCGGAATGTATTCGCCGCGGTCGCGAGCCAGGTCCTCCTTGCTCTTGACCTCGCCCGTGCGCTTGTCGATGACGTCGTCGTCGGAGTCGGTGTCCGAGTCGGTGTCCTTCGCCGCGCGGGTTCGCCATCGCAGCGTGCGGCTGGCGATGGCGGAGAAGGAGGCGAACGGGCTCTTGCTCGTCGGCTTCTTCGCCTTCGGGGTCACCGGCTCGTCCATGTCGGAGTCCGAGTCAGCGGCCCCAGCCGCGTACCTCGAGCGGTTACCCCCGCGCCCCATCCCTGGCGTTCCTCACGCGTTCACCGGCCCTGAGGCGTCCTACCGGGACGTTGAAAGTCGCGACACCGTGGTCTCCATGGCTGTTCGCGGCTGTGCCCCCCGTGTCCCTTCGCGCCCCAAAAAGTGGGCCGTTGGTGACATTTTTTCGCAGCCGAGCAGTCGGATTTCTCGGACTGTTCTCCACTGTTCTCGAGCGCCGAGAACGTCCCGGGTGATGAACTTCCTGGCCCAAGCAGCGGCCAAGGCCGAGGCCAGGTTCACGGAGGCCCTCAACAAGGTCGATTCCGCCGCGGCACCCGCGCTGGAGAAGGCCAAGGATCGGCTCGAGGAGACCACATCGCAGATCGCAGAGAAGGTCACCGAGAAGGCGAACGAGCTCGGTCTCAAGGACCTCGGCCTGGGCGTTGGGGATCGGCAACCGACGCAGCCTCCCGTCCCGAGACCGCGAGGCGATGATTCAAGCGCCGAACGCCCGAAAGCGGTCGTCGCGGCGGGATCGTCTTCAGAGGCACTGGCGCGGGAGGCGGTCGATAAGATTGTCGAAGCCAAGCACCACTCAGACATGACGCACGCGGAGACGCGCGCGCGTCG
>Ga0209631_10004360_pt1 | contig 15673 bp, 19 predicted proteins | sample COG_08_FD_184752 | JGI IMG/M metagenome (GOLD analysis project Ga0209631, IMG submission 184752) | Pelagic Microbial community sample from North Sea - COGITO 998_met_08 (SPAdes) (version 2) | ecosystem: Environmental > Aquatic > Marine > Neritic zone/Coastal water | place: Helgoland, sampling...
TTTTTTCTTAGGAGATTTCTTAGCTGGTTTTTTCTTAGGAGATTTCTTAGCTGGTTTTTTCTTAGGAGATTTCTTAGCTGGTTTTTTCTTAGGAGATTTTTTCTGAACATCATGTTTTACCCATCTACATACACCCTTTTTATTTGGAACACTTTTATACATTAAACCATCATTACCTTTTTTTGTTTCTCCACAGCATTCATTTGCTGGATATGGTGGTCCTTTTCTTTTAAAGGAACCATCTGGTTTTCTAGCAACATATTTTCCTTTAGTTTGTTCAACGCAAGACATTTTTATAATATAAATCTATATAATAAAAATTCTATATAATAAAAAATTCTATACAATCATATCAGCTTTTATACTAGGATGATATTTATAATCAATTATTTTAAAATCTTCATATTTATAATCTTCAATTTTAGTGTAGTTATTATTTTCTATTTTTAATTTTGGAAATGAATATGGAACCCTATCTAATTGTTTTTTAACAGCATCAATATGATTGTCGTAAATATGTGCATCACCTATAACCAAAGATATTTTACCTGGCTTGCAACCTGTTAAATCAGCGATTATATATGTTAATATTGATGTTGATGCAATATTAAATGGAATACCTAAAAATAAATCACCAGATCTTTGATACATACAACATGACAATTCATTATTATTTGATACATAAAATTGATACGATACATGACAAGGAGGTAAGCACATTTCATCCAATTGACAAGGATTCCATGCAGTCATAAAAATTCTTCTAGATTTAGGATTATTTTTTATTAAATCAATACAGTTTTGTAACTGATCTACTCCCTGATTTTCATAATTAGAAGTAGAAGTAATATAATCAGCATTAAAATGCCTCCACTGAAATCCATATATAGGACCACATTCACCTTCTTCATATGGTAAACGTCTACTATTCAAAAATTCTCTAGAACTATTACCTTTCCAGATATTAACATTATCTCTTTCTAATATTTTAGAATTAGTATTTCCATTTATAAACCATAATAACTCTTTTATAACACCTTTTGTATATATTTTTTTGGTTGTTAATATTGGAATTGATTTAGATATATCAAAATCTAATTTTGATGAAAATTTCGAAATTGTTATAGAATTACGTGTTTCTCGTTTTTCACCATAATGTAGGACTTCATTTAATAAATCTAAATATTTTTTTTCTTCTAAATTGTTATCTGAATAATTATCCATAATCCATTTTTCATTTTCAATGTCATTAATTTTATTATTATGCATAAATTGTTTAAATATATTTTTATATACTTCAAATTGATAATTAATCTTTAAATTTTCCTTTGTAAAATTATTAATTGCTTTTTGATCTTTATAAAAAACTATTTCTTGTCTTTTAAATTTTTTTAAATTTTTTATTTCAGGAAAAAAAACATCACCAAAATCATTTTCAGGATTAGTAATTTTAGTATAGTGGATATAATCCAATAAATCATTATCAATAAAATATTTATAAATGGATGATCCTCCACAAATGAATAAATTATTAAATTTGTATCTGTTAGTATCAATAAAATTTAAACAATTATCAATATTATTAAAGAAATTTAGATTATTATAACTAAATTGATTTTGAAGATTATCAGCATTAGTAGATATTACACAATTAAATCTATTTTTTAATGGTTTATTGGACATTGAATTGAATGTATTTCTTCCCATTAACATAATATTTTGTTTTTTATTTTTATTCGAATTTAAGGTTGTTTTATTCTGAAATAATCTTAATTCAGAAGGAATTTTGTATAATAATTTATTTTTTAAACCAATTGCATTATTATAATTTACACAAACTATAGCTATTTTTTTCATTATGTTAAATTTTAATAAAATCTTTATATAATTTATATATAGATGGGACTATTTAAAGCAATATTTTTATCAATTGTAGTCATAACTTTAACTGAATTTATTATGCAAATTTTAGAAAAAAATAAAGAAAATGCTCTAGTTTATTATATATCACCATATGTAAAAAATAAATGTAATTTAATGTTAAGTATAGTTTTTATTTTGGTGTTATTATTTTGATATATTTTGAAATTTATAATGTAAATAGTTTCATAAATATGATAATAATACAAAATAACAATACTATTAGGTAAATTAATATTTTATAAAAATCTGATTTCTTATTTTTATCAGAAATAGGATAATAAAAATCACCATCCCAATCTATGGGATAATTATATAGTTTTTTAAATTTAGACATAATAAATTTGGTAATATTATAATTTTACTAAATTTTTAATCAAATTTTTAAAAAATGTAAAATATAATTACATTTTTTCAATATAGAATTATTATATATGATATCATTATTATATATAATATTGTCTATTCATTATTTAAGGAAAAATAAATAATTTATTTATTCTTTTGAACAACTCTACTCAAAAGACCATTGATATTCATGAATGTGTAAGTTTGTTTTTTATCTAATGAAAATAATTTAAGTAATGCTGTATCTGGTTTCCAGTTTTTTTTATTTTCATTTAGTTGCAATTTTTCTTGCTTGATATAAGCTGATACTGCTTTCATCATTGTCTGTCTTGTATATCCACCATCTTGATCTTCAACTTTTTGTCCTTTAAGGAATTTAACCATTGCAGCAGAAACAGCAACAGGTTTTTGTTTAACAGTTCTTTTTGGCTTGCTACTCTTTGCAAGTTTTTTCTGTTCTCTCTCTACTTCAGTTACTAATCGTTTAAGATTTCGGTGCATTTCTCTGGTTTGTTGTGCTTGTTGTCCGGACATTTCTACTAGAGAAGCAAGTAAAGTTTGTACGTTTGATTGTGGTGGTTGTGTTTGTTCAACAGGAGTTGTCGTTTTGGCTGTGGTGGCTGATGTGCTCATTTTATGGTTATACATTATAACTAATGTTTAAGTATATATCATTTAACGTTATTTAATATATATTTAAATGAAATATCTAAAGAATTTAAATTAGAAGATGCAATATATATCCTTTTTTTTTTATATTTTTTAAAAAAATAGAAATTAATTAAAGAATAAATAATATATATATAATATAAAATGTCTGAAATTAAAATAAAAAATGAAAATGAGAATAAAATTAATAATGATATTGATAATAGTTTTGAAAAATTAAATGATAATTGTTTAGCTAATTTAAAAATATTATCTGCATTAAATATAGGACAAAAACTGAGTTTCTCTGAAGGAAAATTCTTTATAGATGAAGATTCATATGTTACAAGTGGTGCTCGATGGTGGAATAGTGAATCTAGAAATTCTACTATAAAAAATTTAGAGAATTTTGTATCAAATGTATTTAAATCTATAGATAGTATTTATAAAAATGAAACTAATTTAGAAAATGAATATTATACAGATATTGTAGGTATTAGTAAAACTTTTAAAGAAGAAAATTCGACAATATTATTAACATATACATCTGAAATAAATAATTGTATAAAAGGTTTATCTAATTTAAAACAAACATATAAAACTGATATATCTACAGTTTCTTCATTGGATATCATTATTGAAAAATTAAATGTAAGAGTAAAAAAAATACAAGGTTTATTAAGCATAAAAAACAATGTAAAGAATGTCAATAATGATGATGAATTACCTTCTTATTAATGTATATAAAATTTAATTTTTTTTATATACATTTTTTTAAATTTTATAAATCAAATATACTTGTAATTTTTTTTGATAAATTTTTACGTGCATTATTAGTAATATCAATAGCATTTTGAATAATGGTATTATTCAAAGGATTACTATTGGAACTAGAATTAGATTTACATTTTTTATGAAAATAATCTATTATTCCTTCTGAATAAGTATTAAAATTCATATCTAATTTGTTACTAAATTGTTTATTTGCATCTTTATAATTTTCACCAGGAATAAAACGCTGGATTATATGATTTCTAATTTGTTCTTTTGTATATTCTTCTTCTTCTAAATTTGTTAAGTTTAATAATAAAATATAGAATATTGGTGCATGTCTTCTTAGACAATTATATGCTTTACCACTATATTCCTTGAACATTTTAAAATAATAAGATTTTGGTCCTCCCATTGCATCGATCATCTCTGGAGTAATTCTAATTTCAGGTGATAATGGTTTTGGATCACGTCCTAATATATATCCGAAATCAATGTGAAATATACAACCATTATCTGTAATCATTATATTATCTAAATGTCTGTCTCCAATTCCTAATAAATAAGTAATAACACAGTAGGCAGCACATGATTTTGAATATCTATCTCGAAAATTATTTATATTCATATTTGGATTTTTTTCTAATATAAAATTTTGAATTGAAAATTGTGAAACTTCTCTAATATCATATAAAGTAGTAGAATTTGGAACGAATTCAATATAACCATACTCATTAGAAATTGGTAAAATATTATATGTAGTAATATTTAAATCTAAATTTGCTTCTTTTTTTAGGTATAAATCCATTAATTTTATAATTTTCATAATAATTTCTTCTTTTCTTATATCTTCTTTTTTAAGCATGATATTAAATATTTTATCATTTTCATATTTACATGGTAAAATAATTGGTTTTGTTTTAGAATCAATTGAACGGATTTTTTTTATATCAATTTTTTTAAATGTTTTACTAACATCTATTGGTAAATTAAATTGATTATTAAAGTTATAGGTATCTAAATATTTTTTTAATTTATCAGTTAAATTCATAATATTTGAATTTTTAGCAATTTGTATAAGATTTAAAGTAAAATCATATCCATTTTGGAATAAAATATAATTTTTTTTAGGAAGTAAATTAACTAAATCTTGTCTTAATTTTTTCAAAAAATTATAATTATCTGCATCAGACAATCCTTGTGTTAATGTCCAGAATAATTGATTACTTAATTGTGTATTTTTACTACATTTATTCAATAAAAATTGAGTCAATTCATTATTAATACTAGTGAAATTTTTATAAAAATATAATAAACTGACTAAATATGATAGATAACATGATATTTCTATTTCAGAACTTTCATATAATAATGAAATTAAGTATTTAATTAATGGAAAATAAGTAAATTTTTTAGAAAGTATTATTATTATATCTTCCGTTTGTAATTTATTTGAACAAGATCGTGTGCACATCATTTCCCAACAATTTTTATGTTTTTTTTCTGATTTAATAATTGATAATATTTTTTGTTTTAAAATAGAATTATGATTTTCCCAATCTATAGTTAATATTAATTGTAACAACCATTTAGAATGACATGAAAAATTTAATTTGTTCATATGAATAATCTTTTTTTCTTTGTTATTAAATTTATGGTCAGGAAAAAAATATTGAATTTCTCTAAAATATGAAAAATAATATTTAGAAACTTTATTCCAGGATTTACATACTAGACTAATGTTTTTATAATCATTTATATCTAATGGTAATTGATCGAAATAATATATTGTCTTATTAATTTCTTTTAATTCAAAAATTTTATCATAACATTTTTTACATACTTTTTCTTCTCCATTATTAATATTAAAAAAATCAATATATGTATTATAATCCAAATAGTTATATTCTTTTGGAACAGTTTTTAAATTGTTAGGAATACTAATAAAATTATTAACACATTTAAAACAGAAAATTTTACCACAATTTCTACAATGATGTTTTCTATTAATTATATTAAATTTCACTCCACAATTATAACAATTATTAACATTTTCATCTTTTACCCATTTGTATATTCGTCTTTCATCAATATTTATAGAATTTTTTAGAGGCAATGGTTTAAATTTAACATTATTTACATAATTATTTTTTTTAATATCATTATCAATTAACATAGAAATTGATATTTTATTTTTTAAATAATCATAATCATTCATATATAATATATATTAAATTTTAAATTTTTAAATATAAATTTTCGTTAATAAAATATTAAAAATATATTAATTTATTATATATATATAACAAAAAATGGAATATAAATATTTACCAGGACAAAATGTATTATATAATGGAGAATGTAATACAATATTTAGAAAAAGAGTTTTAGATGATAAACCAGCATATTTAATTAGAAATATTAAAAGTGGTGTGGCAAATGATAAAGTTTCAGAGACATCTTTAACAGAATGCTCACTTGAGAGTGTAGTAGATACAATATGGAGTGATTTTAAATATAATGGGAATAATCAGGAAGCATCTTTATGGATATTTAACAATGTTTTAAAAAATGTATCAAATGCTGAAGGAATTTCTTGGGGTGCCAATGCAGATAATACTGAATATTCATTCAATGCAAATTCTAAAACATGGACATCTAAAAAATAAATAATTTTTTATTATATTTATTTATTTTTTAGTTTATTTAATAAGGTCTATTTCTAACATGTTCCTGATTCATATATTCGATTTCAGATGAAGTAGATATTCTTCTCAGAGCAATATTTCTTTTTGGAAATCTTCCAAATTGTTGTATTACTATATAATGTCCTTCAACATGATTTTTCATTGAATTTAACATTTTCATATTTTGTTCATATTTTAATTGTAGATCAGATTCTGATGTGGTTAAATCTGTTTTATTTTTTTTATTTTCAATTGTACTGTAATATGCATAAAATAATTGCCTTCCTTTTTTTTGATGTAAAATTGATTCAGTATGCATATATGGCATAAATGCAAACATAAATTCATATCCAATTAAATCATTTTTAAAAATTTCAAATCCTAATTCCGTAAAAATCATAACTCCTTTATCATTTTTAAATGAATCTCCAGATCCTCTATAAATATGTCTAGAAAATTGATCCATCAGAATGATATATGCGACAAAACTATCTTTTGATACTAACCATCCATATCCTTTACCTTTTTCAGCTTCTTTTAATAAATCACCAAATTTTTCTTTAATTTCATCATCATAATCACTACTTTTCATAAACCACTTATCATAATCAGGGCTACCATCTGAAGGAAACCAGTAATCTAAAATATCTTGGGCTCTAGATATATCCATTTTTTTTTATTATATAGTATAATTGTTAATTTTTTTTAAATATAAATTACTTAAAAAAATTTAATTATATTAATAATAAACAAAATATGAATAAAAAATTTTTAGTAACTGGAGGTTCCGGTTTTATTGGTTCAAATATTGTGGAGTATCTTGTAAATAATAATGCTTCTTTTATTAGAATATTAGATAATTTATCAACAGGTAATTTAGATAATATAAGACCTTTTTTAAAAAATGAAAATGTTGAATTCATGTATGGCGATATTTCAAATTTAGAAACCTGTAGAAAAGCCACTAAAGATATTGATATTATTTGTAACCAGGCAGCCTTAGGATCAGTTCCAAGATCTATAAAGGATCCATTATCATCTCATAATTCAAATGTTAATGGTTTTATAAACATGCTCATAGCTGCTAAAGAAAATAATATTAAGAGAATAGTTTATGCCTCATCTTCTTCAGTATATGGTGATGAAGAACAATTACCAAAAGTTGAAAATAAAGTAGGAAATGTATTATCACCGTATGCTGCTACTAAGAAAATTAATGAGATTTATGCTAATGTATTTACAAAGTGTTATGGTATGGAAATTATAGGTTTAAGATACTTTAATGTATTTGGACCTAGACAAGATCCGAATGGTGCATATGCGGCAGTAATTCCTAAATTTATTAATTTAATGTTAAATGATAAACAACCTATTATAAATGGTGATGGTTCTTATTCTAGAGATTTTACCTATATTGATAATGTGGTTCAGGCAAACGTGTTAGCAATGACTACTACAAATAAAAAATGTTTTGGTGAAATATTTAATATTGGAGCTGGAGGAAGATCATCTATTCAGTTTTTATTTGATATTTTGAAAGATAATTTAAAATTTAATAAAGAACCAATTTATGGAAGATTACGTGCTGGTGATATCCCTCATTCTAATGCATCAGTAGATAAAGCTAAAACTATGTTAAATTATAATCCTAAAATAAAATTTAAGGAAGGAATTGAGCTTACATTACATTATTATAAAAATATCTACATTGATATAGAAAGTTTATTATCTCAACAACGTATCTTGAATATAACCACAAAATGAAAATCACTCTTCATTATGTAAATAAAAAAATAAAATTATTATTTTTTCATTTATTTCAATTATTTTTTACCAAGTTTATTATAACTTTTTGATCATATCCATTCTTTTTCACCCAACTCATTAATTTTAAAGTTTTATCTATTAATTGTTTGTCTAATTTTTCCTTTGCTTTATCTTTATTAGCTGGTTTTTTCTTTGGAGATTTTTTAGCTGGTTTTTTCTTTGGAGATTTTTTAGCTGGTTTTTTCTTTGGAGATTTTTTTTTAGCAATTTTTTTCCAGGTGCAAACACCCTTTTTATTTTTTACACTTTTATACATTAATCCATCATTACCCTCTTTATCTTGCCCACAACATTCATTTGCTGGATATGGTGGTCCTTTTCTTTTAAAAGACCCATCCGGTTTTTTAGCAACATATTTACCTTTAGTTTGTTTTATACATTTAATTGTATATTTATCTTTATTTTTTCTATAACAACTTCCACATAAAATACAACTATTACATATTTCTATATGTTCACCATCATCATAAAATAATTCTGTTGGAACATATATCTTTCCTTCAATTGATTCATGTCTTCCATAACCGTCATATGAAGTATTTATCCATTTTCCATTATGTAATACATATGATTCATTTTCCCAACAAAATTGACTTCCTTCACAATTAGGATAGTCTTCACAATCTTCTCCTCTCCCACATCTATAATATCCACCACCACATTCTATACAATCATACGGAAACACTCCCATTATTATTTTATATATATATAAATTATTAAATAAAATATCTTTTTTTTTAAATTATTAAATAAAATATCCATTTTTAAATTATTTAATATTTTGTATAAGTGATTCTAAAAGTAAATGTTCAGTTTGTTCATCATATAATGGATATGGATTACAACTATCTAAATCCATTTCACCTCCCTTAACTATTTTGAGACTAAAACCTTTATTTTTTAATATTTGCGAAATTCTAATTGCATGATTTATACCTGTATATAATATTATCTAATTTTTATTTTTTTTTTCTCTTTAGCAACAATATTCCATTTATAAATATAGTCTAAATTGAATTTCGATTTTTTAAATAGTTGAATGAATAAATTTTTTAGTAAATCATAATTTGGTTTTTGTTTAAATCTTAATAACCTACAATATTTCATATACCATGAAAATTCTTTTGGTAAATTTTCACATAATTTTTCTATTTCAATAGAATTTTTTACATTAATTATATTTGCTGATCTTTTACTTTTAGTTGAACCTTTGAGACCCTGCCATGGTAATTTTCCTTTTAAAAAAAATATTAGCATATATCCTATTGATTCTAAATCATCTCTTCTACTCTGTTCAATTCCTTTATGATTTCTTATTGATGAATATCTGAAAGATCCAGTAAAGGATTTATCTTTTCTATAATCTATATGCTGTTCTCTATTCATATAAGATTTTGCTAATCCTAAATCAATCATAAATATTCTACTTTTTTTTTTACCAATTCCAATTAAAAAATTATCTGGTTTAATGTCTCGATGAATATATCCTATTTCATGTAATTCTTGTATTCTATTTAATATCTGTATTGCAATCATTAATACTGTTTTTAGATCGAATTTATTATTTGAAAATTCAAATAAATCTTCTAAGGAAGGTCCTAAATAATCCATTACTGCAATACTTTGTTTTTTTTTCTTTATAAAATCATAATATTTTGGAAAACCAATAACATTATTTAATTTTTTAAATATTCTTACTTCGTGCTCTAATCTAGAAATTTTACGTTCTTTTTCTACCTTAATAGCTACAATATTATTATTATTTTTATCAATGGCTTTATAAACGGTTCCAAAAGCACCAGATCCTAATTTTTTAATAATATTATATTTTTTCAAGTCTTCCATAATTTAATTATTATAATATATTTTTTTTAAATAACAATTTAAATTTATAACTTAAAATAATAATAAAAAAAAAATAAATTTTTTTATTATTAAATAATTTTAATTTTCTGAGTCAGAATCAGATTCAATTAAACAATTATTTTTACTTGGTTTTTTTTTACAACCGAATTTCTTTACTCCTCTCTTTCTAATTAAATCATTATAACCGTGTTTTTTATGATATAACACCTTATCCCAAAATTTTTTGTAATCATCTTTATGAGCACTCCACCATTCGTTATCTTTCCATACCTCACATTCTGAATAGATTTCTACTTTCCAATAAATTGCTCTGGAATAATTTTTATCACTAGAATCATCAATTTCTTTTTTTTGTTGTTTGATATAAGCAGGTATTTCATCAGTATTTAAAAAATTAACAGGATATATATATTCCGGCATTTTTGAATTTAAATCTTCATTGTTATTATCCCAGTATTCAATAATAATATTTTTATAAGTGTTATCTTTAGTAAAACATTCATTTTTATGATCAATATGTTCGTCATTTTTATATTGGTCATAATTTAGATATTCAATTAATTTAACCTCAACAAAATCAACTTTATCCAATTTACAGACCTGTAATTGTTGTTGCATCTGATACCAATAATAAATTGTAGGAATTCCAGTTATTACTCTAGTCATAGGTGCTTTAATTTCACACATAATACCATCAGGTGTGATACCATCAGGTGATGCTGATATATGACCAATTTCCTGATGTTTAATACTACCAAATTCAATTAAAGTTGTATTATGTTTTAATTCGTATAGTTGTTGAATAACTGGTTCATATTTTATACCCCATATACAATGGGGACCAGGTTTAAAACCATGAGGATCATATCCACATTTTTTTAATAATAATTTATTTGATGATGCATATGGATTATCTCCCCAAATAGAAGCACTTTCACTCGCACCTATACTTTCTCTTCTAATTTGATACCACTCAGGTGTCCTTTGTTCTGGTTGTGGTAAAGTCTTTACATGTTCAACTACGTCGGTATTATCAATATATTCGAAAAAATTGTAACATTCACCATATAAATCCGGATATAATTGAGCTATAAATTGTTTAATTATAAATTTATGGAAATTTTTAACCTTTTTTTTTTCATAAAAATATGGTAATATTTCATAAACTAATAAAACTAATTCAGATAAATCTATATTTTCATCAGTTGATAAACAATCATCTATGATACTAGTAATATCTTTTTTAACTTCATGAACTAATAATAATTTATCCATTTTTTTAAGTTTTTATTAATTATATATTATTAAATTATCTTTAAATCATATTTTTCATTGGTGCAAATTTAAAATATTAAAAATTTGATATTAAGAAATACTTGATATATATATCTAATAAAAGATGAATTTTAATGAACTACAGGAAAAAATAAAAAAATTTAATAACAATGATAGCACCGGAAAAGTAACATTAGTAGAAAAAAAAAATTACAGAGGTAATCAACATGATTTACAAACTTTTATGCAAAGAGTTTCATTTGAAGAATATAAAAAAAAAGTAAAAAAAACTTATGTTCAAAAAAATGAAACAGTATATTCAAGCGCTGATGATATTCAGGAACTGTTGGAAAAATCTCAATATAAAAAAAAATGGGGAAGGTTGGATAATTATTGTAAAAAAGTTAAAATAAAAGAATATTTAAATAATCTAATTAACAATGGTGATTTAAACAAAGATAATTATGATGAATACTTTAAATGTTGTGTAGATAGAATAAAAAATAAAAAATTAAATAAAAAAAAAGAAATCGACTACAATGATGTAGAGGGTAAAATCAATAAAATTTTTAACCTATTGTCTTAAAAAAAATTTGAAATATTATTTATTATTTTAAACAAAAAATAAATAATAAAATGTCAACACAAAATAATCAACCAATTAAATTAAGAAGATCGTTACGAATAATTAATCAGCAATCTATGATTCAGAAAGAGGAATATGAAAAAAAAGTTAAAATATTTGATTATGATGAAGAAAAAATAGAACCTATTTATGAAGTAAATATTGATTTTGATGCAGCACAAAAAGCATGGAGAAAAAATAAAATTCATTTAGGAAACTGCTATTATGAATACAAATAAAATTTAATCAGCTAATAGTTTAAAAGATATTTTATTATTATTTTTTTCTATTTTTTTTATCACTGCTACATTATTCTCATAATGATGTTCTAAGTAATTTATTTTAGCTAGAATATTTCTATACAAATTAATATAATCACTATCAAGTTTTTTCATTTTTGATAATTTTAACTCATCAGCTTCAATTTCTTTTTCATCATCACATTCTAATTCGGTTTCAATTGGTTTCTTTAATTTATTTGAAATTTTTTCTAATAATTTCTTTCTTTTAATAACTAAATTCATTAATTGTGAATAATTTGTAGCAATATTTTCACCATTATATATTTTTCTTTTTAATTTATTAATTTCGTCCATTTTTTTTTTAAATAGATTTATCAAAATAGTTTTATATTAAAATAAAAATTTGATTTTATTTTTTAATAAAAAAATATTAAAAAAAATTAATACATTTTAGTTATGATGACTAGTTTTATAAAAAATAATAATCATAATTGGATTCAAAATTTAGTATTAAACATATTCAATACTGAATTTTCAAAATATTTAAATGCAAGATATGACTATCGTCGTTTAGTATTAATTAGATTAGATGAATGCTATGTATGTAAAAAAATATTTGATTATACTGGAGCACCTAGACTAAGTAAAAATACAGATTTATTTGAAAGATATTTAAATAATCCAGAAGGTTTGATTAGAAAAATTGGATGGGTCTATTGTAATGAATGTAGTAAATATTTAGATCTTGCTCAAATTTATATTGAAGCAAATTCAAAATATTTATCCAATTATGTATATAAATATCTATCAAAATTAAAGGTATCATTTTTTAGAATTTCATCCAATAGATCTAAAAAACCTTATTTAGAAACAGATGCAACCATTGGAACATGTATAGATTATTTAACCATATTGAAGAAAAATGAAAGGTTATATGCAAATGTGTTATGGAATGGTGGTAGTTATAAACTAATATATTTATCAAATCTAATTTATTTTAATCCAGGCATTTTTGGTTATGATTATAATTCATTTCCTATTTTCAAAATGAATTTTGATAGATATTCTGGTTGTATTGAAGAAGTTGATATGTATAAAAATAAAATATGGTTACAAAATTGGTTACCAATGATTAAAAAGGAATATCAAATAATTGATAGCTGGAATACTGTAAAATATTTACTGTTAAAACGTTTAAATAATGACACAATTAACAATATATTTAGTTTTTGGATAAAGGAAATAATATAAACACACCACTTTCATTTTTTTTTTTATAATAAAAAAAAATATAATTATATTATATATATAAAAAAATGCCAAACAAATCACATGCAAAAACAGGTAAATGGGATACTTACCTTAAAAAATTATTAAAACAAGTGCACCCTAATACAGGATTCAGTACATTAGGAAAGCGAGTTACATGCGATATCATATGTCATTTATCGGATAAATTATGTGCGGTAGCAACTATGCTAACTATGCATTCTGGGAAACAAACAGTGAGTTCTAGAGAAGTTCAAACTGCAGTTAGACTAACATTCCCTGGTGAATTAGCAAAGCATGCTGTTTCACAAGGAGTAAAATCAGTTACTAAATTTACCTCATCAGACCCTACAGGAAACAGAACTGAAATGGCTGGATTACAATTTTCAGTAGGACGAGCTGAAAGAGAATTAAGAAAGCATGTTGGTAAATTAAGAGTTGGTGCAGGAGCCCCAGTCTATTTAGCAGGTGTTCTTGAATATATAGGTGCTGAATTTTTGGAATTATCAGGTAATGCAGCTAGAGATGATAAGAGAGGGCGTATTACACCACGTCATATATATCTAGCAACATACAATGATGAAGAATTGGCCAAATTATTATCAGATGTAGTCATTACTGAAGGAGGAGTTCTTCCTCATATTCATCGATTTCACTTGGTGAAAAAAGGAGGTAGAGGAAAAGGAGGAAAGGGATTAGGTAAAAAAGGAGCAGCGGGAACACGTAAAGTTTTACGTGATAATATTCAGGGTATTACTAAAAATGCGTTACAACGATTAGCATACAAAGCAGGTGTTAAAATGATGGGTGGATTATGTTATGAAGAATTAAGAGGAGTCATGAAAGTGTTTTTGGAGAATAGATTAAGAGATATCATTACTGTAACTGAACACAATAGAAGAAAAACAGTTACTAGAGGAGATTTAGTAACATCTGCTAAAGGTAATGCAATTTTAAATTATAAAAATGTTACTAATAGTAAATTAGTAGGAGGAGCTAAATCAGCCCCTGCTCAAGGTGGTATTCAAAAACCACATAGATATCATCCAGGAACTGTGGCTTTAAGAAATATTAGAAGACAACAAAAAAATGTTAAATACTTGATCCAAAGAGCACCATTTCAGAGATTAGTTCGTGAAATTGGACAGGATTATAAAACGGATCTAAGATTTGATCCATTATTTATGGATGCTTTACAAACTTTAACTGAAGCATATATGGTATCTTTATTAAAAGATGTAAATTTGGTAGCAATACATGCACATAAAACCACAATTCAACCTAGAGATATACAAATAGCAAGACGAATAAGAGGAGAACTACAATATTAATAATAACAATGAAATAAAAAAAAGCAAAAAAAAATAATAATTAAAAAAGTCACTCATTCGAGTGTTCTATTAGAATATGTCAAATAAACTTGATTTTATTTTATTTTTTTTTAGTTTAAAAATAAAATAAAGAATAATATTAATAATAAAAAAAAATGTTAAATGAAAATATATTAGAAAAGGGTCAATTAACACCAGTTTGCGTTCCAATTTATAATGAACAAAATAATAATCAAATGATAAATCAAAAATTAGATATTCAATTTCAATTTAAAATAAAAAAATGCTTTTGTTTTCATAAAAAAAAATTTTTTTTACATAAATTTGACCAACAATGGGAATTATCATTTAATAATAATAATAGTAAAAAATATTTTTTTGAAATAAATAATTATTTTCAATTTAAAAATATATTAATTAATCTGGGAATTAAGGATAAAAATTATATAATTGATGTAGTTGATCTTTATTATAAGAATAAAAAAATAAATTTTTATAAAAGTGATAATTTATTAGATGCCTTGGAATGGTGTTTGCAAACTAGTAATGATTTAGATACAGTAACACGTGTTTTATATTAGAAGAAACAAATAAATTTAAAAAAATATCATTAATTTAATAATTATTATATTATAATATTATAATAATAAAAAAATGGTTTGTAATTCAATATTTATCATAATTTTATTAATAATTTTAATTATAATCACGAATAATAATTTTGAAAAATTCGATGGTGTAGGAAAATCATTTGGACAATTTTATTTTCCTCAAAATTGTTGTAAATCCAGAGATTGTTATCCTGGTAGTTATTTAGGAGCTGATTTTTGGGCTAAAAACTGGCCTATTAATGGAAGATCCGTT
>Ga0209631_10004362_pt1 | contig 15671 bp, 18 predicted proteins | sample COG_08_FD_184752 | JGI IMG/M metagenome (GOLD analysis project Ga0209631, IMG submission 184752) | Pelagic Microbial community sample from North Sea - COGITO 998_met_08 (SPAdes) (version 2) | ecosystem: Environmental > Aquatic > Marine > Neritic zone/Coastal water | place: Helgoland, sampling...
ACCGCTCCGATGATTCCGGGCGTTATGTCCCGGGCACGAAAGACTGGTCGAACAAAGAGTATCTCGACACGAAGGCGACGGTGCAGTCGAGGGAGCTCTCGCTGGACAAACACGGCTACCCGCAAAATCAGGCGGTGATCGCCACCTTTCTCGCGGAGAAGGCCAAGGAGGCACAGATTTTAAATGCTTTACGTAATTAGTTGCTATAGCTTTAGTTTTATGTATGGTAGGGGGTTTTCGACTTCCATCGGATCGTCGACGGTCGTGTCGCTGTCTTCGTCGCTGTCGTCATCGCTATCTTCATTACCCACCTCCCCTTTATAAAACTCATCATCTTCATCTTCAGTGTCCTCTAATTCGCCATGGATGAGATTGTTTAGTATTTTTATATCGCGTAAATATTTAATGCGCTCTCTTTTGTCTATTTTTTGGCCGTGTAATTTTTTCCATAGTTTGTTGCGTTCTTCCGTTAGAAATTTTATTCTATCAAGTATCTCACGCTCTTTATCACGCTCTTTATCACGCTTTTCGCGATCTTGACGCTCTTTATCACGCTTTTCGCGTTCGCGCTCGCGCTCTTTGAATCGCTTTTCGAGTCTGCTAGTGTTTGCAGCTATTTTTCTGATGTCGATGCCTTCTTCGTTAAACATGCCTTCTTCGTTAAACACGCCTTCTTTCGTATCCTCCATCTAGTATATCGATGTCTATACATATATACTAAAAATTTGTAGCTACAAGCTTAAGCTATGATATTTTAAAATTTAAGTCTTGTAAGCTGTGTTGTCGACGTTTCACTGTGAAGCGGTATCGGCTTCGCTGCGTTAAAATTTAAGTCTTGCCGCTTTTGTCGCAGAGCTTGCCGCTTGTTTGAGAATCGCAATTATCTCAGTCCGGTCTGTCCGATTATCGTTTAGCCACTCCGCAACTTCTAATGGTGTTCCTTTTAAACCTTTTATATCTAGTTTAATCCGTTTATCTGAGCAAAGCAATTGAACGATGACGGGAAGATTTTGGGATACTGCCCAGTGCAAGGCGGTCCAGTGGTTGGCCCATTTGCCCTTAGACCGTATATTCACATTAATACGTTGATCCTTTAATAACGCGTTCACCACATCCAATTTATTGTCTTTTACTGCTACCATTAATATCGTCTCGTCGCCTGTATTCACATCAATGTGGTCCAAAAACAGCGTCACGATGTCCGCGTTGTCGTCTTTGACTGCAATGTCGAGCGCTGTTTTTTTGAACTTACTTTTGAGTGTAATATCTGTCCTACTGTCCGTTAGGAGTTGAGACACGATGGCGGGGCTGTTGTTCTCTACTGCATTGTGCAATGCGGTGTATAAGAGAAAGCCGCCCTGAACATTTACGTTTATGTTTTTTTTTTCCATCAACCGTTTCACCAGCTCCAGTTGTTTGCAGTATGCTGCTAGCATCAATGCAGTGTCCCCGTTATTGTTGGCTACATTCACGTTTGAAATCTTATTTAAGATTAGGTTAAAGAGAATAAGACTGCAGCCTTCATATGCAGCAGCCGTGTGGAGGGCATTGTTCCCGTCGGTATTGACTGCGTCGGGGTTGTTCCCGCCGTCCAACAAGACCGTGGCCGACGCTTCATCCTTCGCCACCAGCGCCGCATTTAAAGGAGGCTCGTCTCCCCGTCCACTATACTTAGACAGGGCTGCCTGATACCGTTTTAGGATACCAAATGTTGTACGTTTTGGGAAAAAAACCTCTAGGAAATCATCATATTCTTCCACTTGCTGTAGACATATCAAACGATCGTCGTCATCTAGTTTCGAGAAATTAATATCAAATTTATCGTTCTCCGTTAATATCACCAGCATTTCCCGCTTTATTTTGATACAATCATCGTCGTCAACCATCAACCAGGTACAGTCCATTAACACATGCGACAAAACGGAGAAGCCTCTTGATCTTTTTTCTTCTTCTTCTGTAAGAATGTGATGCGGCAAAACGGAGAACAACGGCAAAACGGAGAAGCCTCCTGTTGTAGAGGCATTGGGATCGGCTCCTGCATTTGGATATTTTTTAAAACCAGAGGCATTGGGATCGGCTCCTGCATTTAGACATTTTTTAAAACCATATACATATTTATGTTCTGCGACTTGCATAAGTAATGTAACGCCATGCGCGTCGGGCTGGTTTATATATTCTTTGTTTTGTTGTAAGAATGTGTCGAATGTTTGTGGTGGTATGTTTTGTGGTCCATCAAATTTTCCTAATATACCAAGGAATTCTGGTATTACACTCATATTTTATTACAATGTTTATGTATATATAGTACTATTAAATAAATACGTCTACTCTATTACCAGATCCTCGATCATGCTGCGGGGCAAAATCAACATGTCGCCCTTGACGTACTTCTTGCTGATTAGCTTAGACCAATTCTTTTTCATCAGCTTCCCGATCGTCTCCTGCGTCGCCTGCATCGAAATCACGCCCTCGCGGGTCTGCGTGTGGCAGACGGCCTGGTCCGGGATCATCTCCTTCTTGGGGGTCAGCGCCAGGATCGTCTTGAGCGACAACTTGTCGTAAACAGCGTTGGCCGAGAAGTAGCCGTTGGTCATCCGGTACATCTTACCCTGCCGCTCGCCGAGAAATTCTTTGAAGCCCTCGATGGGCTTGCGCATCGTGTAGGTGTTGATGATGTTCTTTCCCTTCCAGCGGCAGTCGACGTACGCCCGGTGCCGTTGTGTCGATTCGAGGCTGTTGACATCGATAAAATCAGAGGTCGTCAAGAGGTCCGACTCGATCTCCGACGCGCTGGTCTGCACGACCGCGCAGCCCACCATTGGCGAAACGTTAATGAGCGCCTGCTTGTCGGGCTTGATGGCGTGATTGTAGTAGTAATAGCTCGCACCGTCGGAGTAGAGCATGTTGTAGTCGGAATTCATCAGGCGCGTGGTCGCGCCGCACTTCTCGGCGAGGGCGTCGCGCTTCTTCTGGCTGGTAATATTGAGCTTCGACTGCGAGAGCTCGTTGTAGGCGCCCTTGGCCGACTCGCCCGACAATATCCACGAGGTAATAAGGGTGTCGGCGCTCTCACCCACGCCGTTGTCGACAATCGTCACGTTTTCGGACTGCAAAGTCCCGATGTCGTCGATCGAGTGCGTCGTGTAGGCCGCCACGCTGGCGTTGAAGTCGTTGATGTCAAGGTCGGTTGTCTTGGCCTTGCCGCCCTGGTACATGGAGCGACCAGAGCAGAGATTGGGGTGCAGCCAGAGCCGGTCCGTGTTCGTCAGCGTATACGTCGATGCCAGCTGCACCACCAGGCCGCGTAGGATGTCGGTGTCGTGCTTGAGCGACAGCTCTTCGTCCCGGCCAAAATTGGCCAGCAACTTGACATTGAGAACACTGGGTTTCTCGGACAACTCTTTCATTTTGTCTACGTATGTTGCGACGCTCGCAGGGATCGCATTGTCGTATCGTTTGGTCAGGGCGCTCGTGTCCATGTTTTTATCCGACGGTAGCCACTATATTTATACTATAAAAATTCAAACGACAGGGACACATTTGTTCGTCACATTCAGATTTTATAAAGTATATATGTACTTGCGTTTTTATAGAAACGCATGTCTTATTTCTCTCGCAAAGTTGACGACACATTCGAAGATACACCGGCTGCCGCACCGGGCACCAGCGAACTCACCATGAAAATCGACGTCGTGCCGATCCCCACCGTTTCCGGTAAGGTCGACCTGCAAAAGAAGCAACGACAGAACGAGGCCATCCCGAAGATCGAGAAAGCGGGCAAAGACCTCTTCGCCGCCAACAAAACCACCTTAAACAGCGAAGGCGGCAAGCGGCTCTATCGCACGTCCGACCTCTACAACCCAGTCCTGTCGCTCGAAGAGCTCATTCCGATGCTGACCAGTAACAACCTTACCCTGCGTCTCAACGCCATCCGTGAGGGCACGCACGCGCACACGACCTGCATGGAGCTCAAGACGGGCGTCCTGTTCGACATGACCAAGCAGGCGGCCGACAGCAGCAACGAAAAGACGACGGAGGTCGCGCTCAAGTCGGCGCCCGACGCGGGGAGAATCTTTGTGGGCGTCAAGTGCCGCAAAGGTAAGCATTATTTGCAGAAGCTAGACTACGAGGTCGCGCCGTCCTTCGACGACAAGCAGCATCTGCGGGTATAGATTATAACTATCATTTATATATAGATTACAAATACCGTTTTTGTTTCTTCTTATCTTTCTTGTCTTCTTTCTTCTTTCGCTTCTTGGAATCGGGCTTGTCGTCTTTGTCGTCTTTGGGGTCTTTGTCGTCTTTGGGAGCCTTCTTCGCCTCTTTGTCGTCTTTGGGGTCTTTTTTCGCCTCTTTGTCGTCTTTGGGGTCTTTTTTCGCCTCTTTGTCGTCTTTGGGGTCTTTTTTCGCCTTCTTCGCCTCTTTGTCGTCTTTGTCGTCTTTGGGGGCCTTCTTCGCCTCTTTGTCGTCTTTGGGGTCTTTTTTCGCCTTTTTGTCGGGCGTGTCCTCGGGCTTGGCTTTGTCGGGCGTGTCCTCGGGCTTGGCTTTGTCGGGCGTGTCCTCGGGCTTGGCGGACGTCTCGTTGCCCACAGTCTCACCCGGCTTGCCCTCTGGCACTTCCGGCTTTTCGAACATAAGCTCGTCCTTGGGTGGCGCCTTTGGCAGTAAATCTTCGATCGGCAGCGAGATGTTGCGGAGGGCGTACTCGCCATACGATGTCCAAGAAATGACCCCCTGCTCGTACAAATCGCGCAATTCCGAATTCGAGACGAAGGGGGTGACTGGGAAATACACGCGCACCTGGTATTTGCGCTTGAGCTCGTCGATGCACTGATCTTTTTTAAAGTCAATTTTCTCCGCAATCTTGGTCGCGTTAATCGTGTTGTACACCTCCGACAAAACCACAGAGAGCTTCTTCTTCCACCAGAGCAACGTGTGCATAAACGACTGGTGTGTGCCCACCGTGTCCGTCGTATGAGACCCACCGTCGGAAAACATCATGCTCCGCGGGACCCCGAAGGCTGAGCAAACCTCCTCCTGAAAGAGCCGGTGCACATGCACCAGGTCGCTCCGCCCTGTTCCTTGCACCGGATTGTGGATCGACTGGCCCATCGGTAGCTGCGTCACGTTCTCGAGCTGTGCGGACGACTTGGCCGCGTGCTCGGCCGACAGATAGCTCTCGTAGAGCGACCGCTGCTTGTCGAGCATCGCCACCGCCGCCTGGTTGCGCTGAAAGGTCATATGGTCTCGGGTTTCTCCGGCGTTTGCGTCTGCGTAGAAATCGAAGTCGATCCCCTCGCGCGTGCTCTGTGAGTTGCCACTGTCCTTCAGCTCCGCAAAGTAGTGCGGCTGAGAGCGCTGCGCCTCCATACGCACCGTCGTCTCGCGCAAAGTCTTGAGAAACTGTAGCCGGGGCAATATTTTGGTCATGATCGACGTTGTCATGCCGGTGAGGCTGGGCGAAAATCCAAAGTGGTCAAAGACCACCACGTTGCGCAGCAGCTTCTCGACCTTGCCCTTCTCGTACACCAGGATGTCGTAGGCGTGGTCCTTCTCGACCATCTTGAGGATGTAGGTGCCCGTGCGAAGCACCGTAGGGAAGCACTTGCCGATGTGCACGACCACCACACCATGGCACATCACGGAGTCGATTACGTCCGCGCAAAAGGGCACCCAGCGGTCTTCTACTAGGTCGTCGTCCTCGACGCCCACGCCCCCACCACCCTGTCGAAAGACGATGCCGTTGTTGAGCAGTTGGTTATGGATCATCTGCCGCGTCATCTGCACCAGCGACGACTGTACAAAACAATTTTGCACGTGGGCCATGTACTCCATGTTGATACGCACCTCGTTGTCCATTTTGAGTATAAAGACGATACATTTATACTCAAAATGAAGCGAAAGCGAAGCGGCGGAGACGAGGGCGGCAAGGCGGTCGCGCGCACGCGCACCCGCGACGAAATGCTCGTCGACACGACGTACCTGCAGATAGAATATAATCGCAGCTTTGGGCACGCTCTCACCGACTTTAGCGTCCTCCAGGTCGCGATGACGAAGGAAATCGAGGCCATTGACAAAATCAACCTCAAGCTAGAGTACTGCGTCGAACAGAATATTTATCTCCCACTCGAGAGATTGGTCGCAGAGTTGTGAAGTGGATATTTGATATATAAATATAAAGGCACTGTCTTTCGTATGTCGTGGCTGGTTGACTTTCTGACGTCGACTCCTGGTGTCGTTCTGACGTCATGGATTGCTCCTTTTTCGTTGTTATGTGTAGATCGGAGACAGGTCCAAGTTCATAATCTTAAAACTATAGAGGATATATATCAAGAGATTCGAAAACTTTTGATGATAGTTCTCGGGATTCTCTACACCATGTACTATTTTATGTGGATCGTTTACCTTATTGGCGGTCGAACATGTACGTATAGCAATAATGCCTATACATGTGATTCTTTTACGGCGCACGTCTTTCCACTTGCTTGGATTTTTATAAATTACTGTTGCATCCTAGCAATAGTCCTATTCATACGAGAGAGAGTGAAAAAAAAGAGGAAAAGGAGAACAATTGTCAAGCATGAATATGAACTGGTGCAAAAACAGTGATAAATATATATAAATAAGGTAGTGAGCGTATGGTATATGGAGCCACGTACGACGCGCATTGAGATGTATGAGAACCCGTTGTTTAAGAATGTGAAGCCGAATAAAGAAACGAAAGAAGATCAAGAACCGCTTATCAAAAAAACGAAAGAACAAGGACCGCTTATCAAACCTCAACAAAGGAATATCATAAACAGCAAACAAAACAGAAATTCATGGATAGTCGAACGTCAACCAAGGAATATCATAAACAGGAAACAAAACAGAAATTCGTGGATAGAGTCCTCCCCTAAAGACCTCGACGAAATATCAGTAAGCAAGCCATGGAGACAAATTCGGTGGTTTGGATTGGCGCTATCGGTCATAGGGGGTATCTTCTCAGCAGGTATCTCCATCCACACCCGTGGACGTGCCTCATTTTGGGGCGAGCTGCTAAAAGCCATTGCATTGGCGACCAATGGACTGATCATCCTTTTTGACAGCGAGACTTTTAAAGGTTTCGAACTTAAATTCCAGTATGGGATTACAAAATTGGGTGGCTTATTGATTGCCATGACCGTCGCGATCGGCATCATTATTGGCGACCCAGAGGGTTTTTATAAGATCGAGCCTAAAATTTAAGTGAGAACGATTTAGCTAGAGGCATCGCCGAAGACAATCCTATGAGAGTGTCGAGATAGCCTAGCAATATCACTTCATAATCTTTTAAGTCTTCTACTTCAAACCGACCCCGGGGCCTATGTTTGCGACTCTTTACATGTTCTACGATATTTTTCTTGATTTCCTCGATGTCGTCGAAAGTGTCTGTTAACATCTCCGAAAGCGATACACATAGAGCGTATACATTACATTCTAAGAAGTTTATTGGGTTTTTGAGAGAATACTCATACACCACTTTTATCAGATTTGGTTTTGTGTCTTCCATAATTTTTAATTCTAATTCCATCGAAACAATTTCCTGCATGATTTTTTGTCTCATGATTTTTTGTGTGTTGTCTGTTTTGTCCTTTTTTTCATAAAGCTCCCATAAGTCGGCGTATTCTTTTTCTTTTTCTCGTATACCTGTCGGTAGATAGTCCTCAGTGGCCGGCATATCTACAGTATACTGCCAGCCGACGATCAAATCATCCACGTCGATGAATTTCCATCTGCCGTCGCAAAACATGATATTGTCGGGTTTGATATCACCGAAAAAGACTTTTTTTTTGTACAGACGCTTTAACCCAGTTGCCAATTGACGGACTGTTGTTAAATCGTATTCATTAAGAGAAATACACTTCTGTAATTTGCAAACGATCCAACATTCGGCATTTTTATCCCAATTATTAATTGCCATTTCATCGGCGACAAGAATATAATTGCTCAGCGCACCTTGGTTTTCGAGATCTTTGAATTTTCTCCATTGTTTAAACTTTGAATTGGCTATTTGTTTGGCTCTTTTACGCCCACCGTCTTTTTTGTCAATCACGACCCGTTCCACACTATAAACACATTCATATCCTCCATTTTTATTTGGACACGTAAATGCTAATTCTTTTGTCCCAAGAACAACCTCTTTAAAACCACCCCTAGCGTACTTAAAGTCATCTTCGGCTAGTAAGCGACCATAAAGCTCCACAAACAGCCTTTTATCGCCGTACATATCGGATATTTGGGCATTACTCATATATTCTTTGAAAGCATTCAATTGTGTGTCTCGCTTCGTTGGTGCCTGTCCCATTTAGTCTACATACAGTACAATAAATACCCGATTAAAATAAATAAACATATATAAGTATATTTTGTTTGCATATAAATATGAGTAAGGAGAAGACGACTGTAAAAAGGGGGGGAAAGCCGCAAATGACACACAAAGAAGCGTTCAACGCATTTTCAAGGGGCGATTATAATTGGTATTACGATGGTGGCACCGAAGAATGGAATGCTCTTGCAAAAAGACTCAAACAAGCCATTGACGATGCTGAGTTGTTGCTGGTTTTAGATGAAGTGACACAAAAGCAAAAAGAGGCTTTGCAAAAGGCACTCAATGTAGTAAAAAATTTTGCTAGGATTAGTCTTCCAATTAGCAACAAAACAAAGATGAGTCAGCTAAAAACATTGGAGAAATTAATTAAAAAGATTTATGAGATGCCCACCCGGACTACCAAAAGACGGGGTTCTGTCGCTGCGTATCAGCCAGATCCGAAAAAGCAATGTGTTCTTAAATTATAATATCTAGGTCTTGTACTATAAATACTAAGCACACACACCATATATGTCGCTCTACGCCAACGCCGCCTCGGTGAAAAAGACCATCGAAGAATACTGCGACGTGCGCCAATGTCGTCATTGTCGGCGTTACTACTCCGAGATTGCGAATGTGGGCACCTGGGCTTGTAAATATCATCCAGGCGAATACGATCGGCTCGAAGAATGCTACACTTGCTGCGGTGAGCGTAAGCGAACGCCGAATATGACCAATATGTACTCTGGCTGGTCGTCGCAAGTACTTTGGAGTGGATCGAATATGCACGAAGGCATGTCTCTCTTCTCAGCCGGCTGTAAAGGGAGAGATTGTCAGCCGATGGCGGATTTAAGTTTGCCAAAAGATGTGATTTTCGTTGAAGATATCGCCACGTTGGTACCTTACATGGACCCGCCCATAAAAAAGCGACCCGGCTTTTGCAAGGCACCGTTGCGCCTGCTGCGGGTTGAACCCTTTCCACCTAATGTGTGGTTTTTGCCGCCGCCGGAATAATAAAAAGATTATATATAAGCGTAGTACAGTATCTGTAAAATGGACATAATAATCTGGGTCTTGTTTACTGTCGGGTTTATTTTTATCTTATTCGGGCTGCCGGCACTGACGAAATGCATCATACGGTCGTCTTGTTGCGGCCACAAAGGCACTTGCACGCACACCACACAATTGCTCTTCGCCATTGCGGTCAGTTGTTTTATTTTATTCTTTGTCTTTGAAGCGCTTGGGGATACGGCCTTTCATTCAATGCTAACAGGCCTATCGGTCGGCATTGGCTTGGCTTTGCAGCCGCTGATCAGAGCCGTCATCAACGGCTCGATGTTTTCTAGTATGCACATAGCCTCGTCGGGTTATGACATTACAATCGACGGCAAATGCGGCGCAGTTGATACAGTAGGACTCTTTCATACCTGGATTGCGACGCCCGAAGGGCTGGTTATGGTAAATAATAATTACCTGGATTCCAAGCCACTTGTCTTGGTGCGTCGCATGAGCGGCGCGGGCGTGAGCAGCGCGGGCGCGAGCAGCGCGGGCAAGATGCGGTATTGATAGCACAAAATAGCATAAGTATAGTCTTATTATTCTCGTTTTCGTTTGTTTGTTTTTCTCGCGTTGGCAAGCCATTTCTTCATCTCTCGTTCTCCACTGATGGCAACAATTTCACCCTTTTCATAGAACCGTGCAAGAGAATTAAATACTGGTCCTTTATGTCTAAAAAAACCGCTGCATATCTTCCCATCGGGCCAGACCATGGTTGCGGTGCCGACATTGTCGTACAGTCTGCCGTCCCTATGACCACCGTTGTAGATACGCCCATCCGTGAAAATCGTTTCACCCAACCCGTCTGGCCTATCGCAAGCCCACAATCCGGTATACTTTTTTAACGATCGACCATACTGTTTTGCATAGACCATTGTACCGTATCCCTCACGTGAATTTCTAACGAAATTGCCAGTGTATGTGGAACCGTCCCCATAGGTCATAATCCCCTCTCCATGCTTATTGTTTTGCTTAAAAGTGCCTTCGTATTTCGTCGATTCTTTTTCCAAAACCCCACGCCCGTGTTTAGAGCCGTAATACCATCCACCAGTATAGGTAAGATGATCGGTTTTTAAAGTACCATGGCCGTGTTTTTGGTCTCTAGACCATTCACCGCTGTAACATTCCCCAGCTTTCGACAACTCGCCAAATCCAGATCGAACGCCACGTTCCCAATTTCCAACATAGACGGAACCATCGGTATATTCACAAGTTCCATGGCCGTGAAATAGACCATTCTGCCACTGCCCTTTCAGTGTTTTCTTCCATATCACTCGTACAATCTGTATCAAAGTACCATAACCGTGATATTTGCCGTTTTTCCACTGGCCGTGATACTCACCGGCCGACCATCTCTGAGTGCCATATACGGGTTGGCCATTTTCTTTTAATGGATCTCCGTATTCGTCATAGGTGTGCTGCAGGAGAGCTTTTGAAGGCCCGTCATAAGAAATTTTGTGTTTCTCTTTCATAGCATGCTCTGTCAGACGCTTCTCTAGACATGCTTTCAAGGACAATTCGCCATTCAATGTCGTGCACGACGACTTCCAACTAGTCAAATCTTTATTACCGAGGTAACTGTCGATCACTCTCAGAATTGCGCATCGACTTTCAAAGCCCAAAGCTTCAATAGATGAGAATGCACCAGTAGACATATTTGACTTGTGTGTGTGTGGTCGTGTAGGTGTGTGTATGCGTAGCTTGTGTAGCTAATGCATAGCTGGCGTGCGTGGCGTGCGTGGCGTGCGTGGCGTGCGTGGCGTGCGTGGCTATAATAACGGTCCGCTATTCAGCCTTGTCTGCGCGCGCTAAGCGCGCTACGATCTGATTGGTTAAACAGCAGTTTAACAGACAGGTAGACAAAACCATGGACGCACCAAAGCATAGCAGGACAACACCAGTGATCCATGCTGTGACGTCGCAATTTGGCATTTGTAGATTAAAATATTGTTTTTATAGTCGATTTATGGCCACAATTTCTGGCCACCGGTGGTTATTTCTATATATTAACAGAGCACTAAAAAGTTGTGCGTGAGAGCTCGCACTGCTTGCCACGCACGCCACGGTGCGCTTGACACACACACGCCACGGTGCGCTTGCCACACACACGCCACGGCGCGCTTGACACACACGCCACACACCAACGCACACGCAACGCACACACCAACGCACACAACACACACAAAGTCAAACGCAAAACATGGCACGCACCAAACAAACAGCACGCAAGTCGACCGGGGGCAAATGCCCTCGGTGGGATGAGGCGGCCAAGGCCGCGAGGGTTGGCGTCAAAGCCGCGCGCAAATCAGCCCCCGCCCCCAAACAAGGCGGCGTCAAGAAGCCTCATCGCTATCGCCCGGGCACGGTGGCGCTCCGCGAGATTCGTCGATTCCAAAAATCGACCAGTCTCTTGGTTCACAAGCGTCCGTTCCAACGTCTTGTCCGTGAAATCGCGCAATCATTCGCGGTCGATTTGCGCTTTCAGAGCACGGCCTTGATGGCGCTCCAAGAAGCCTCGGAAGCATACCTTGTCGGGCTCTTTGAAGACACCAATCTCTGCGCCATCCACGCCAAGCGCATCACGATCATGCCAAAAGACCTCCAATTGGCACGCCGCATCCGTGGCGAGCGTAATTAGGGGCGACGAGATGTCGGGCGACAAGATGTCAGTCAAGACAAAATGTGTTAAAATGTGTTATAAATACACGCCACTGATAGACAAATGTCGGCCGTGCAGTGGTTTAGACTAGAAAATTTGAACATAGATACAAAATGGTCAATCATTCCAGTAAATTTTAATGATTTTACACTCGTTTCAGGCAATCTCAGAGTCTGCCTTTCCTTCAAACTCCCACACCAATTAGTGTACGTCTTACACGGTACTGGCGAGTCATACTCCGGCAAGTCATTCACCGGCAAAACCAAAGAGTACGATAAATTTACAGTCTCCAAGATACTTAATGATTGGAGCAAGGGGGAGATATATGTACATTTCGATCTAAAATTATAAGCTTTTTGATAAATCGCTACTAAAATTTTAATTTGAAACCCAATCTCATATCTCACATTTTCAAGGCGACTGCGTAGGCGTCGGTGTCCAGCGTGCGAGCAGATCGACGGACGAGCCGTGGGGCGCGAGCCTTGCCCGGTGGTGGCTTGGGTGGCGGAACGCCAAACATGCCTGCTATGTCTTCTTCCGTGAGCTCGGGGAGCTCGGGGTCATTGTCATCAAGTTTTAGCTGGCTCAGTATGTTTTTCTCTTCCGCCTCCCGTTGTTTTTTCTCCTTCGGCGTCTCCTTCGTTTTAAGCTCACCCACTGCTCGCATGTGCGGTGGCTTTTTTGGGGGTGGGGGTGGCGGTGGCTTCCCCTTCGGCCTTGTCGGCCTTGTCGGCCTTGTCGGCCCCTTCGGCGCTCTCGCTCCTGATGTGGGTTTCTGTGGTGGGTCAGATGTCGCCCCTGATGTGGATGTCGCAGTGAGTCCAACGGTGGGAGTCTGTTCGGAAGACTTCGAGCCCCTGTTCCCCATGGTACAGTATTAGATAGACATCGATATCACTTATATACGTTATTCCTATACTCAAGGACCGGATCGAAGAAACCGAAAGTGTGTTGGCGTTTTGTACACAATAATGGTGTATATGGTGGACGCTGGCATCCAGGTGCAAATGAAGCTGCATATTTAAAAGCGAAAACTTCGGGGATATCAAATTTCTAAAAAAAAGTATAGTATATAAATGATTAATTTTTAAGATAAAAATGAGCGGTAAACACATCGAGTTTATACACCCAGCCGAAATAGTGTACAAAGCCGCTGACAAAGTCAAGATAGCCCAGATGTTGAATAAACGCCACGCGGACGGATGGATATTGGACAAAATCATTGATCATGCCATCCAGACTGAGAACGCTCACGGACAATATGTGATTTACTATTTTCGGAATCTTGTGCTACCGTAACACCCAGCAATGTAGCCCAGTGTCGTTTGCGCGCGGCTGCGCGCTCCAATCGCTGTTGCGTACGAAACTCGCGGACGGCTAGAATCTTACGTTTTAACTCAAACTGTCCTGTCGTGTAAGTATAACTTGGTCGTATACGTAACTTTCTATTTATACGCTGTAAATGGAATCCGTACATTCATCCAATGTTGGATGCGATCAAACTTTGCAGGTAGGCGAACAATCCATGGACACCACACATGTATCAATACATAAGTTATCAAAAAAAATCGAGGTGCCAACAATACAAACAAAAAAGCAGTACAATCAAAAATAAAACGAAATAATTTCATTCATAAAAAACCGCAGATCGTTTACCATCGACAGGTACTCGCCTTCGTTTGCCATGTGTCATACGGGTAAATCGTGTCTTATATACTCGTATGCAACCCGATGGGCAACGATCTGTGTTCTGGGTGTGTGAGAAAAACATGTGGAGGCTCTGTTGACACTGAGAAATTATTCAAAGACGCGGAAGTTTACGTCCAAATACACAAATCGACCATTGTCATAAATCGCCATAAACGGCGTATGCGCCTTAGGGGCTTCGCCCCGCTCGCGCCCGTAGAAGGTGCTACTCGGCTCACAAGTCTCCGTAGAGTTCGTCTGCAAGTGCGATCGCGGCCGTTCTATTTTCCGAGATTTGTTTGGCGAAGAAGGAGAGAAAACCGTATTTTATACGGATCAGACGACCGCATGCAGTTCCGAATCAGCGACTACATGGAGCGATACATTTGTAAACGATCCTTCTGCCGTGGGACTATAAAAGGTCTACCGCCACCTGTTTTCCAAGTATATATATATAACCACATATCCTAAAAATATGTCTATAAAGCGTCCTTCCATCTATTTTGTAATACTCGTACATGTAATGCACACATGCACGTCGGAACACCATTATGGGCGAAGTATGTGTACAGCCGCCCGAGACGCAAGGATAGCTGCAAGAAAGCGAATACAAATATCCACCCAATCATGTGTAAATGACCACAAAGTACGCCCATATGATTTGGTGCCTGGCAAAGATATCCGCGTCTTATCAGACCAAAATATCGACAGTACTGTAATTCAAATGAATTTGGAAGGAATTGACGTCGAAAAAACAATAAAGCGCATAAAACACGTTAGGGCGCTAACGAAGAAAGTTGAATCCCGTTTAAATAAAACATTGTGGGGATACAATAATATCCAATTCCAATTTGCAAACGCTGTAATGTTTTTTCCACAAGAATGTTGGAAGCTGTGGGATAATAATAAAAAGCAAATGAAAAAACACATGCCATCTTTGGTGCGATGCCATTGTAATGTGTTTTCAGTGGAGGAAGTTAGCGAAGCTTATCACATGCACCATGCTTCGGCAATAGGTTTCCAAGAAGGTACAGAATTTGTGGGATATAACCCTACTCATCACATGTCGTTTCACACTAGCTTGGCGGAGTCCAATATATCTAGTGCGCCATTTTCAGTATTTGACAGTCACACTCCCGAAGTGTTTAGTATATATGCTATGATTAAACACTTGAAAAATAACCTCGATATTTCACACGACATACGTTGTGTTTTGAAACAATTACAACAACATTTTGCGTTACACAGTGTCCGTGAGTATGTAACGTTGGTATACTGGGAACTTCAAGCTTGTTCACGTCAAGACAAAGGGGGGAATAGCTCATGGTGGTCTCTGAACTCTGGCGATGCAGTTGTTTTCAATAACTACCGGGCACATAGCGACGCTGGACTTGGTTCGGTCGATCACGCACGATATACTATTGATTTACGTTGCTTTGATAAAATTGAAAAAATACCGTTTGAACAAAAATATTCTTGGGATGCTTTAGCAACGATATTTACTCACCCTCTATTTCACGATGTTTTCCATCAACAATATCGCATGGAATGCATACCTGAACTTTTCAACACAACAACAGAATATATAGAATCACTTATACCAGGTGCGTTTATTCAAGAAATAATTGGATCTATTAGTGGCAATTTAATAGACCGTCCAGAAGTGAGCTTAGTACACAACCATAGCCTCAACATTGCATACTATGAGTATGTAAAAAATGCATTGGATAATAATGACTATAACATCGATGCGTTTGTTTTTTGTGTAGAAAAACAATTGAAAGAACTTCAATATGATGAGGATAAAATAAACATTGAACTTTAAAAATTAAGGACAAAATGAAAATCGCTCATAGTCAACGTGACACCGTTCGAGACCGATATTACTACATATGGGACGACCATGGTACGTTCGATCATGGCAGTTAAATTGGATACGCA
>Ga0209631_10004365_pt1 | contig 15666 bp, 29 predicted proteins | sample COG_08_FD_184752 | JGI IMG/M metagenome (GOLD analysis project Ga0209631, IMG submission 184752) | Pelagic Microbial community sample from North Sea - COGITO 998_met_08 (SPAdes) (version 2) | ecosystem: Environmental > Aquatic > Marine > Neritic zone/Coastal water | place: Helgoland, sampling...
GTGTTGCACCGATCCAAAAAGTCCATTCAAAGGCAATTTCATAAAGCATTGGCATTGAAACAAAGTAAACTATTGTTGAGAAGAACATGGCAAATACACCACGCAAGATAATCTGAATCAAACTACTAACTATGTGCTAAGCCCTCATATAAAAATAAAAAAAGAAATCTTAGTGGTTTGTTTATTGGTTACCGCTAAAGATACCTCTAAAGACACCCAAGACTTGTAAGATGAGTACTACTGGGAAGATACCCAATACTAACCATCCATTATCTTTAATGGCGTTACAGGTTGTGCTTGCAGGAGTTGCTGCCCCGCCTGCTGCCCCTGTTGCTGTTAGTGTATCACAATCGATAACTGAATCGAAGGCTTGTAACACAATAACGGAAATCAAGAGTGCAACAACGAGATAAATAACTCCCATAATGTTGTCCATTCCGAACATGATAATTAGTATCGACTTAGTAGCGTATATAAGAAATAATTAGAATTGCCACTTTATACTGATTATTGTGAGTGCCAAATAAACTCCCATGATTCCCTGCATTAATGATACAAATACTTCTGGAAATCCCCATACTCCTAACAAAGTAAACAAATTGCCTGCAGTTATGATGTTAATGAAATCCCAAATTGCGTTCCATATCATTATTTCGCCTGCAAGTGGCAATAACGGATTTGCAGTATGGTTAGTTAATCCAGTAACATAAGTTCCATCACTAGCTAAAATTCCCTGTGTGTTTGCATCCCCTATCATATATGGAGATCGCCATTCATTAGTAGCATTTGCATTAATACATGCGGCTTCATTTGTATAAGTTGCAATAAATGTGCCTGTGGCATCAGTTGTGCCAATAATGTTTCCAGAATTATCAAAACAGTATTTCTGGAAATTTACAGGGCTGCTAATATCTTCTTGTGTTAATGTTTCGCCAACAATTACCATTCCATTAATGCACATAAACAAGATGTAAATGCTGATAAATGTCTTATACATAGCCATGATTCAATATTACCCGTACATATCCCGTATAAACAAAATTGCAGTAAACAAGGCTAATCCAAAGAAAACCCATCCTAACCATGAACCTTGTGAACTAGATATGAACATCTTTATTGATTGAGTTGTTGACGTTGTTATTTCCCCATTGGGTGCAATTATTGTTTCAGTTTCATTAATTACAGTTCCTACATCTTGACCTGTTGCTAAGAAGATTGCTAGGATCAGAAATAGTAAAAATGCAAATATTCTAAATATGAAAGAAACAGTTCCTAGATTTTTTAATAATGTTAACAATAAGAAGCCTATACTCATAGATAGCAAAATGGCAAAAAGGCCTAAATCTAACACAATTTACTAATATAGTACTAAGTTATGAAGTTTTTTTATTTTCGTCTTTTATCACTTTTGCAAGCTCATCCATATCTATACCATGTTCCGCTACTTTTTTTCGTACTTGTGTTATTGCAGAAAGGGCAGAAGTAGATAACGCCTTCTTTTCAGCCATTGTAAAAAAAGCCCAATATTTCAAAGCAGTTGCCTTTGAAGTATCAGCTCGTCTTTTTCCGTTTTTTTCCTTATAGACTAATTCATCATAAATTAGCCTAGCGTTCTTTTTGTCCTTTCTTTGCTCTTTAGGGGATAAGCATAATTGACATTCTTCTTTTGGATAAACCAAACTTCTTACCCCTACACCTGTAGAACATAAGGCAATTCTCATAGGATCAGAATCCCTGTATCTGTAGTTTCTACCTTCTTCTAATCCATTTACAAAAAAATAACCTTCTTGCGTGCTGCTAACATATTGTTTTTGAAATCGATAAATTGCGGATCTGTTGGCCATATCCCATCCAAAGGTATTTTTCCAATTTGCAGCATCTTGATCTGACATGGATGTTAGTACACGAAAATCAGCATCTCTCAATGCAGGCGGTAATGCCTTTTGATAGTGAATATTGAAAAACGTAATTACTTTGCCGCCTAATGTGTGCCTGATAGTGGTTAAAGCTGACACCAATTCTTTTTTTCTCTTGGCATCTTCCATATCCAAAATATAAGAAACATCATCAAAGATCAAAATGTACTTTAGGCCTTTAGGCAAATCCTTTAGAATCTTATCGAGATTCGATAAATCTTTTCCATAAAACCATTTTATTACAAAAGGACTATTTGTCATACACGATAATCTATGGCATAAAGTAGTAGTGACGGTACTCTTTCCAGATTCACTTTTTCCAGAAAGCAGGATTGAAGTGTAAGTCTTTTCGGATCTTTCGGATTTTCTAAGTATTACGGATGCTAATTTGGCTATCCATGTTTTCTTTAGTACTGGAATTTTTTCGCCTTTGTGCATGTAAAACGTTGTACCTTGAAAGCCGCTAGGTTCTTTGAGTGATTGCTGCTGATCTAACTCAGCTAAACTAATGCCTGTCATTCTGCGTTCTTGTAAGATTGGTACAGCTTCAATCTTTCCAATGCGTTAGCCTGTAGTATTAGGGGCATATACTTTTCACAATATTCCATAGCGTAATCCATGTAGTAAGTATCACCATCTACTGTAGAAGGTACATCAAACTTGGGTAAGTCATTAATTCTAAAGTTTGGAGTTAAAGAACTATTCATTAAATTCATAATATGAATAGCTTTACGCCATTCGTTAGTTCCGATTGCTTTCATATATCCACCTAGTAGGATTCCTGCCACTAAATCATAATCAGTTGCCTGCTTGATAGTCACTTAGTATGTGATTAGTAAATTGGTATATAGGGCTATAGGACACCTAATTTTTTTATAAAAAAATACAATAATAATAAAAAGTATGTGTAGAGATAAAAAAATTTTCAAATCTTAAGAATATGTTTAACTCCTTATGTTCTAAAGTAGTGAAAAATAGGCACGAATTAGGGGGGTAAAACGGGTTAAGACTTTAGCTAAAACAATTTTTTTATTTTTTGGGTTTTGAAAAATTAGGCATACGCCTAAACTAGGCACGATATTATGCCTAGTATGGCTAATTAACTATACTTAATTAAACTATAAATTTTCTAGGCAAAAATGGCGGCCTATATAGGAAGGTTATTTCTGCTGCATTTTGTCACTTGCATAAGTTGGAAAAGCATTAGGATAAAACGCATGCACGAATAATGCTAGACTCATAGACATAGCACGTTTGAAATGTTTGTAATACGTTGTATTATTTTCTTGTAGATGTTTCATTGTTACCAATTTTTCTCTAAATGGTCTTTAAGATCTTTGAAAGTGTAAACAATAGGTTCTGATTTTTTCTTTTTGTATCTATTACCAAAGCAATCATTACAGATTCTTTGACCGCTTTGAGGATCTACAAAAGTAGGTTTCACATTAAGACAGAAATAACAAATCTTATGCAAGTCGCCATGCCTTCCTTTTGGTTTTTTTATCTCTATAAACAATAATTGGAGTTCCTTCCCAATGTGATTTCTTTAATCGTTCACGTTCTGCAGGGGGTACATAGCCATTTGTCTTACATTGTATTAACAAAGTTCCTGCAGGATAATCAATTAACGTGTTAATTTTAGGGGGTACCGCGATAACATCAAACATACCCTTAGAACCATACGATCTAATGCAGTAATATCCATACTTCCTGAGAAATGCCATAGTTGAGTACTCAAATTGGCGGCCTATTTTGTAATTGTTTGACATGGTTCAGTGTGACGGTAACATTTGGGGCATAGAAAATAACAAAGTAGTGTGTCTTTTTTGTTGCAGCAAACACAATTCAATCTTTGAATCCTAGAGATTTTCTGAAAATCTTATCCATTCCGTTTAGATTTTCTTGGTGCTTTCTTAGGTGTTTTACAATATCTGAAACTTCTTCATTACATTGAGTACAAAATCCAGATCCCATTATTTCCACCTCAAATTCTTTTTAGCGGCATTTGTATAATAGGAATCGCCTAAAGTTTCAATTTTATTTTTATTCTTTTTACATCCGCATCCGCATGACATTATGAATTAGTATATGCTTAGCATATTTAAACAATTAATCAATTAAGCCCATTACGATTTTAACAAAATACTCTAGGCCAAGTATTGCAAAGAAGAAGATTGTTGTTAGGCCTGTTAGTCTAAGGATCTTAAATCGCAGTTTGTGTTTTCTTTCCTTTTCATCCCAACGATTAGCAAAGCCCAACAACTTAGTATTTTATTAGTAGTATAAAAAATAGGGGCTGAACACAACTAAAGCCCCTATTCCTAATCAGATTGATTAGCGTAATTCTCTATAACATAGAGTTCATCTAAAATTTTATCCCTTTGCTTCATAAATCCTTCTACTTCACGCTGCAGGGATGGGGCATCCCATTTAGCCCCGATAATATTTCTCATACGATTACAAACATCCGTATCAATATCGCCTAATTCTAAAAGAAGTGCATCCTCTTGACGTTGTTTCTTTTTTTCTTCTGGAGTCATTTTAATAACCTCTCAATTTCTGAAGTTAGGGCTTCAACAATTATGACGTATTGCAGGGCGTTCATGCTGCAGCCCCCTTAGCCACTTCTTTAGCTTTCTCTATTGTGTGTCTATGGATGTAGGCCTGCCATGTTTCATTTCTTGGACTCCATCTAAATCCAGATCTTTTTAATTCGGTTCTAATTTCTTCGCTTGGTTTGAAACCGAAATCGATCTTAATTCTTCCTTCATCTGTAAAAACTCGGATGCCATTAAAGGAATCATCAACATCATCTAAGGATTCAAGTTTTTGAATTTCTTCAATTCTTTTCTTTATTCTGGATTTTTCTGCATTAAGGTTTGTCAAATGGTATGCAGGCAATTTTGTATTTTCCTTTGTTAGTTCTGGATTTTCAAAGTTTCCAGTTTTAACAAAGTTTTCAATCCTTGTTTTGATTTCTACAGGAAATCTTTTTGCGATCCATTCAATGCTTTGATCATCTTTTATGATGGCATATTTTTTGTAATTTCCGTTGCTGTTGCTAATGTGTAAACCGTTAGCAAATTTGAAACCTTCAAGAACAATAACACTATTACATTTTTTATTATGTTCTTTGATTTGTAAAATCAAGGCTTCTTTTTTTGCAAGTTTTTCTTTAAGCAGTTTAACAGCTTCTGGATCATCTGTTCTTATTGCATTGTTGTTTTCCATTGATTTTACTTTGTCATCATAATGGCGGCCTTTGCTGTGTAGTTCTGCGGCTTTGTCCATGCTTCTAGAAATTTTATTTCTATAACGTCTATCGGCTTTTTCTGAATGATGGCCTACTAAAATCGGCTGTCCGAAAGGAATAACAGAAGCCATTTTTCGGCTATGCTCAAATTCAGAATTTGCTGCATCATGGTTTTTTTCTGCTAGTGCTTCAAAGGCTGCCTTTTTTTCTTCTTGGCGTTCTTTGAATTTTTTATTATGGATTTCCAATTTAATAAACTCCGTTTTGCTCGTTTAGTTTTTCCATGTATCGAGCAATACTAATTATTGCAGGTTTTCGCCATTTGAATCTAGGAAACATTTTATTTGTTTCAATTCTAATTGATCTGTCAGTTTTTCCTTTTAGATCAATAGATTTTGTTGCTTCGCCATTTCTAACGGTTTGAATAATTAGTTTGTAAGTACCGTTTTCATATTTCACAATAAAATCAGCCCCGTAAAAAATTTGGCCATGTGAAATAATTTCATGTGTTTTTTTGTCTATTTCTAGTCCTTTCATGTCGAACATTCTACTTGAAAAAATTTCGTCTTTCATGTCAATTACTATTGGTTTTTTTGTTGTTGTGTTCATACTAAGTAATATTAGTACTATTACTTAAAGGTAGTGTTCAAGCGTGTTCAAGCATGGTTTAACAAATAGTATATATACAAACGTGTGCAACTGAATAGTTATGAAATCAAATCAAATAGTATCAAAAATAGTAAAACAAGCAGAAAGGCGGCTTATTGAAATCCCTGCAGATCAAAAAGCAAATTTTGAAAAACTTGTAGGCAAATCAATCAAGGTTACAATAGAAGAAATCTAACAAAGAGTAAGACATTTTTCTTTCATTTCTTTTAGCCAATTTTCAAACTGAATCCATGCCGATTCGCTTCGGTTTATTTTTGTATTCTTTTCAACAATGTAACCGCTTGGTTTTATTTCATCCATACAGCCACTTTTTGCAACTTCAACTGCATAAGCTACAGATTCAAAATCTGGAGCTGTTAAAATGGTATCACATGAATCAGAAATTTTAATATTTTTGTAAACTGGAATTGTGCCATTTACAAAAGGATCAACATGAGATCCAAACAATGAATGAGTTACAAAATCATTTGATTGAATTTCAATTACTGTAGAACGCTGCATAAATTCCGCATCAGGATCAACTGCAATTATTTTTTCGCCTTTCATCATGGTTCCATAATATTTCCAACTTTCTTTGATTGGCGGATTTTCTCGTTTAACATCAAATTCAGTTGGAATAAAATCGCCTGAAATGTTCGGGATGGTATTATCATATACATCTTTTACTTGTGAATAGCTAGGGCAATTCGTGGACATGTTGGCATTGATTAACTGTTGGCATGTTTTTGAAAGCGTAATTGAAATCCAGTTATTTACAGCTCGTGGTTTTATTTTGTTTAGTTGTTTTAGATCATGCTCTTTTAATTGCAATTCCAAATTAGCATCTGATAGTTGTACTAACAAGGCCTTACGATCCAAGATAAGAAAATCCATTTCACTTACTGCATTATTGTAACGATCCTTTGCTGCATCATATTGACCTTGTAACGCATCATAGTCATTTCCAGTTGAATCAGTTTCTCGTAAATCCTGTTTAAGTCGTTTGTATTCATCAAATAGCCCCCTTAATTCAATGTCTTTTTTTTCAATTTCTGCATCCCTTTCATCAACATATTTTTCAATCTCTATGATTCTTTTCTCTAGGAAATCAATTTCATCCTCTAGGAAATTCTTATCCTCTCTTAATGTAGTAGGGGTTAGTATTAAAAATACCAACAAAAATGCAGGGTTCACTTAGTAGGAATTTAGTAATTTACTATATAGGGTTTAAGAATTATTTGCACGTTCTATGAGATTTATGGGTTCTACAAAATGAACCATTACCATGATAACTATGTGATTTTGCGGAATGTTTCTTTTTTCCTTCATGGTTAGCCCTTCTTCTTACAATTTTATGTGGTTTAGTAGAACCGCCTGATTTTCTCTTTGGGGCTGCCTTTTTTCTAGGTGCGGCTTTTCTCGTTGTTTTGCGTTTAGGTGCTGCTTTTCTTTTCGTTGTTTTTCGTCTTGCGGCCATAATGCTAAGTCTAGTTAGTTAGCGTATTTAAAAAAATTAAATGAATATTTGTTGTATTGGCGATACTGCATAGCCCATTGACCTATAACCGCCTGCAACTCTTTCTGCATCCATTAAGGTTTTTTCTGTAATGCTTTTTGAGTCGCCTTCTTTTGTAATTGTAAATGTATAACGTACCTTCTTTTGATTCTTGATTTTGGCTTTTAGTTTGTCTAGTTTGTTTGAATCCAATACTTTAGACTTGTATTTGTTGGTGGTACTATCATATACCTCATTTGATCGGGCATACCTTTCTGCAGCTTGTGCGGTTCGGGCTTCTACTTCGGCCTTTTCTTTTTCTGCTGCTATTTTTTGCTCAAAGTCTTTTGGTATTCCTGCCTTTTTTCTTAGTGATTCTTCATAGCGTTTATTTTGAAACTGTTTAATCCGTTGTGAAAGGGCGGGTGCTTGCGGTGCAACTGCAGATCCTTTTGGTGTTTTAATTCCGTATTTCTCTTTGATCTTGTTTTCTGCGGCCTGCTGTTTTAGTTTATTTTCTAGTTTCTGAGTATTGTTAATTTTTCTTTGTGGTATTTTTGGCATCTTTGGGGCTTTGATTGTTTTGTTAGATGAAAACATGCCGCCTAGTCCTATCATACCAAAATCGTTTTGTGGTGCTTTTTGTTTTCCTGAATCTATTTGTGGTTCTTTTCCTACAGGACTAGAGAAACCAAAATCCAGATTCAAAGGTTTGAATCCAAAATCATTACCTATAGAAAAACTACTGCTTTGTTTTTTTTGCGTTTTCTTTTTCTTTGGTTGGTCGAACCCAAAATTAAAGCTGACGTCGCCAATGCCAAAATCATCCTTTTTGCTCAATTTCCTTTTCCTTCTTTTGGGTTTTTATTTTATAGAAAATAAATCCAGTAAGAACTGCAGCATTAGCTAGCAGGCCTATTTGTATAGTGTCAATTAATGCGGAAGCTGCACAAACATCAGCCATAAATTTTATCCCCTTTTACAATATAACTTGGATTATTTTCGATTAGATCCTTGATTGTGTCATTATGGGCTTTTGCACATTTTGAACATTTACCATTTTTCTTTTTAGGATTACCGCAAATAATACATCTTGAATCAAACAATACTACTAAGCTGCTGATAAGCGTATAAAAAGAAAAAAAGAAAAAATCTATTCTTTTGGGTATTCAGCCTTGAAGGAATTTTTAAGATCTAGTGTTAAACCTTGTTGTGTTCTTCATGTTTAGTATAGGCTTAGTAGTTCTATATATTAGTTGTGTGCATTTGCACACTTAGTATATATACAAAAATTCAATCTGAATAAAAACCCGAATATTTTAGGGCATCAATTAACTGCTTTTTACTATGAGATTCTAAATGCTCTTTGTGTCTAATTCTTTTATCAAATTCTTCCTTGCAAATTAAGCATCTAAATGTAAATATCAAAAGTTCACATCCAGTAAGAATAAAGTTACAAAAGAAAGTATTCCAACAATTACTGCAAAGTTTCCTTTAGACATTCTAACTTTGTTTTTGAAAACTAGGCCGCCTGTTTTATCATACCTTACAAAAGGAACTTTCTGTTTTGGTGCTGCCTTTTTTCGGGCTTTGCGTTCTTCATTTTTTTTATGCGAAGTCAATGTTTTTTGTTTCTCCTTGCGGTGCATAGCATTTTTTTACAATCTGGACAATAGATAGGATGTATGAAATCAGATTCCCGCCAAATCCATGTTTCGCATCTTCTACAATACTTTGAATTAGAATAGTTTTGTGGGTTCATGATAACACCTCTAAACGCCATTTGAAATCCTCAAGCAATAATTTTTTTTCCTTTAATGTGAAATTAGAAAAAATTGCTTTCCATTGTTTTTTAGTCAATGGTTCTATTTTTTTTCTTGGCATTTTTTCCCCTCTAGTTTTTCAACTTTGTAAATCAAGTAAGCAATAATTCCTACTAGAATAGTGTAGGGAATACCGAAAAGTAATGTTGTAATTATTGCTTCACTCAATATCTAGTCCTCTCGATTTTTTTCCTGTAAACGGAATTTTTTGGAACTGTAGAAACTAGCCTATTGCAGCCGCCCCCTTTTGATTTAACATCAATGCCCTCTACGTTTTTCCCTATGCATCTTGTTTGCGGTTTGAAAAACCATTCCTTGCAAGTTTTGCAATAATTTTGCGTATCATATTTACCCATCTTCATCATCCCCCTTTTTCTTTTGGGCTAAAACATAGAACCGTCTAAGACACAATTTTAAACTCCTGTTTGTAGCATCTATGACACCATTGTTTTAATTCCCATGACTTTGAAGTTGGATGCCTGCAGGCCTGTAAGCATTTCAAGCAGCGTGCCATTAGTAAAACGCATCCTTTATTTTTGCATCAAATCTGAACTGAGTAACAAAATCTAAATCCTTTTTCAAATCATAACGCTTAACCCATTCTTCAATCTCGATTTTTTCTTTGCACTTTATACAATAAAATTTGTTATCAGAATTTTTACATTCGATTTTGTCATGCTTGCATTTTTTAATTTTCATTTTTTTCAAGCTCCCTTATTGCGTGATTCATGCCCTTATCCAGATACATATCAGTAGGCCAAGTATTGAATCTGAAATCTCTAGCGTTTTGTAATTTTGGATATTCTTGGCGGCCATGATGAAAACATCTACCGCATTTTTGGTAGTTCCAACATTCGGCATTTTTAGATCCCCTTCTGCGTTTTTTACAATCTAGGCATTTCAATTTCTATACTCCTTTCTTCTTTGCTGCCTTTCTTTGTAGAAATCTTCACGAGCTGATCTGTTTTTTCTTGATCTGCAATCTTCGCAAAATCTGCTGCGGCAATTATCCTGATTAAAATCAGCCTTGCACATTACACATTTAATAAAAAAAGAGAAGTTAGACATTCTAATCTAACGTTCCTTTGGTTTTGTGGAGTTGCTCGAATCTTATTCTATCTGGATAAACTGCTGCGTTCATTCCATCCCCGCCCCCTGAAACCGTTATTGGTACTACTTTTCCAATCCAAGTTTTTTCATCAGTTGATAATGTATCAACTACAATGTTTCTACTTGTTTTGTTCATAGTCCATAATACTTCGGTTTCTTCGGAGTCATTTGCTACTACCATGACTTCAACGAGTTTTTTGGATTCCATGATTCCAGTTTTCTTGTTTTCAAACTCTTTTTCCACTTCTTCGGCTATGGAGTTAATTCTGACTTCTGTAACTTTGTTAGAATTAACAAAGGCTACATTCAGATATTTTCCTGTGCCACTTTCTTGTTTCTCTATCATTTTTTTCTTTTCACCCCCTAAGCGTAATTCATCCATGAGTAGTTCGTCAAGTGTTGCCACTTTGCAAACTCCACATTCGCATGTAGAAAATTGACAATCATAGTGCTGTTTTGCCCTGCAGGCTTCGCATGTATGCCACGATTTTGTCATTGTATCAATCGCCATGCGTTTACCCTTTTACCTGAAATTGAACAAATTCTTTTTTCACAAAAAGTAACTAGTCCTTCTTTTCTCAAATCATTTACACGACCTGAAACAGAACTAGTTTCTAGTTTTGAGATTCTTGATATTTCTTTGTTTGTTAGTGTACCATAAACAGAAAGCAAATTTGTAATTAGAGATTTTTGATTATTGTGATTCTTCTTTTCATCAAAGTATGCATCTAAGGAAGTTTCTTGAATCATATCTCAACATACTCCTTTTTTCTAATAATGCCGCAAAGAACACATCCATCATAATTTTTGTAGGAAAAATGTTTCTTGTTTCCATGTTGATCAAAATATTGGGATGCTATTGCAGCAAAGTAATGTTTGCATGTCATTTTGAACCGCCCTCTAATTTTGCGTTGTGTTCTTTTGTGAATTTATACAAGTAATGTAATTTTGCAATTACCAAAACTACAAGGCCAACTAACATTATTCCCGCTGCAATAGATGTTGCAGCATCAGAATCAAAGCCTAATCCTACCATGATCAACAAAGGAAGGTATAGAACCCCCATAGGAGCTAATGATAAAATAATTCCCGCCTTTAGTTTTCCAACTCTCGAAAAAGCCCAAATCCCGCCAAACGGAATAAACAAAGTGATAAGCACCTGTTTCCAGAACTTTATCATATTTCTTCCAACTCCTTTTGCGAATTTTTCCATAATTGGGAATTTCCTAAAATTCCATTGTTGTAACATTCATTACACAAATAGGCAAATTCTGAACCTTCAACTAATTCAAAATCTTCTGGAATTGAGTAAGTAACCTTGCATGATTGGCCTTTTCCTAAAACCAATTCATTTTTACAAGATGCACAATTCAATTTCTAATGCCCCCAAAATGAAGCTGCTTTGATGCTTTGATCTCTAAACTATGAGTTGCTGATTCTACAATTTTTAATTGTTCTTCTGATAATTGAGGAATAACTTTATTCCAATAATCAGGATTATTCATTAAATCAATTATTGTTGTAATTTTTTCATCAAATTCAGATTTTTCTTTATTAATTGGACTAACTTGATATTTTTTTGAATATTCTCTACATGCATCTACTATTGTGGAACTTAATTTTCCATTGGAAATTTCTTTAATGTTTTCGTAAACTTCAATATCCTTTCCATTAAAGTAAACGCTGCAGATTTCTTTAGGCATATTTTACTCCTAAAATTACATGGGATTTGTTCATACTAAGTCAAATTAGTATAATAATAAAAAATTTTCTGCTAACTAAATGCTAAGTAATAGTCAATAAGAATTAACAATTAATTTTTTCAAAAAATGAGTATAGAATTAATTCTAACATAAATAAATAAATAAATAATGTTAAACAAAATAATTTTTTTATTTTAAAGAGTTGTTAGGAAATAAAGGTGTGTGTCTATTTAAAGAAGGCCTTGTGCCTTTAGTCGCTGCATAACTGCATCATATTCTTTTAATTTCCTTTCTACATCCTCAATTTTTTTATTCTCAATTTCTAATTTTTTGATTTTTTCAATGTTTTTTGGACTCTCAAAGATTGTTAAACGTGGTTCTAGTTTTAGATATTTTTCATCCCTTACACTTCTTTCTAGTCTAAAGTATTGGCCTAGATAGGCTGAATGTCCAGTCATGGCATGGCCGTACCCGTCGCCATTCTCTAAAGAAGCCCACGTAAAAAAGAAGGATCTGAAATTATGAATGGTCTTAGTGCTTCGGCCTGTAAGATATTTTTCATTAAATCCTAACTTTTCTCTAATTCTTTTAAAATATTTCATTTCGTTTATTATCCACTCTCTTTGAAAAATTGGTTTTTTTGGATCATAAGGTACTTTGCGATTATGAAAAACAAAATCATCATCCTTTTTATCTTTGGTAATTTGTTTAACTGCTGCTAATGCTTCTGCTGAGAAATACCCTTCATGTTCTTGGCGTGCCTTTGTATTGATTGCACGAATTTTAAATCTTACAGGATTAACATCAAAATCAACATCCCTCATTCTTAGATACATTAATTCTGAAATTCTTTTTCCGCTGCATACTAGAGTCAGATACAATGCCTTTCTTTTTTGATCAGCATTAGAAACAATTTGCTGAATTTCTGCAAGTGATAGCGGTTCTAGGTTTTCTTTTAGTTTCTTTGGAAAAGATATTTCTGATTTTAATCGCTTTTCTTCCAAGTACACACCTTGAGAACGCCACCAATCTTTAATCCAGTTAAAATAATTCTTTACAGTTGCAACATCTAATGCATCACAAAAGTAATTTACTAATCTGTTTGCAAATGTGTAGTTTTTAGCCCCCCTAAACGGATCTTCTTTTCTCATTTCATCTAATAAAATTTCTTCATTTTCATTACCTAGAAATTTTCTATATTTTTTTATTGCACAATGCGAAGAATTTCCAGTACTGTAACTCATAGAGTATTTTTTCTGCAGCCATTCTTCAAAACTAATGTAGTTATCAAGCATTGTCATGTTTGTTATTTACTTAGTACTTACTTATTAATTATACTAATTCTACTAATTACAAGAGTTTGATTAGTCGCTAAGGGCTAATTAATTATGTTAGGTATATTAGATATAGATTAGAGGGTAGAATAATCATGCCTGAAAGTTCTTTTGCAAATCTTTCGATAGCAGGGGATGTGTACGATCAACTAAAACGAGAATATAAAAAAGCAGCCCCAAAAGACACTACTTTTACTAGATGGGTATCCAACACTCTAAGTTTGGCCATTGAAAAACACAAATTCATTTCAATAATGTATCCAGATTTTGATATTATCGGAAGGCTGCAAGAAGTTGTAATGATTCGCAATAAAAAAGACAATGAAACAATTACTTTGAACTTTGGCAAAAAACCAAACTGCAGCAAACATGGGGAAAAAATTACCTGTGAATGTATGGCCTTTGCTTTCTTTTCAGGATTTAAAAATCAAAGTTAAAGTTAAAGACTTCATCAAATCCGCTTTTCTTTTCTTTTGATTTAGTTTTCTTTTCTGATTTTGCTACTTTGTCGAGTTGGTCTAATTCGCCAAATACACCCCCATAAGAATCCGATTTCCTGCCAAATCCATAAAATCCAATCTTATCGGTACGCACATCCCATGCGGTAAACTTTCTTTTGCTTTGTGGTTTTCCTGAAAAACCTGTACTGCCACCCCCACTTCTACCGCCAAACGAAGGCCATCCGAAAGGAAAAGCGAAAGCCCTTTTTCCTTTTGGGGTTGGTACTAAATCAGGTGCTTTTAAAACAGTTGGATCAGTAACTTTTGGAAAACCTATTGCATCAGGAACTTTAATTGAAGTAGGTGTATCTTTTGGTTTTACAGGAAGTTTTGTTTTTGGTGCTTTTACTGGCAAATCATCTAAGATACTTGGAATTTTCTTAAAGACAGTTGGCACATCAACTTTAGGAACTTTGCTTACTTTTCCACTTACTACATTATCAAAAGCCTTTAGAGTTGTTGGAATGTTTGGAGTAGGATCTTTTCCATAAATTTTCTTTCCTTCTTGAATAATTTTTAATGCTTCATCCCCCCTAGTTGGCGGAACTCCTGCGGGGCTATTCCATTCTTTTAATGTTGCTTCATACAATTCCTTAGTTACTGTATTGGGTGCTTTTGGTGCTGTAGGTGCTGAACCTTTAGCAGCACCTTTTGCAGCTCCTTGTGCAGCTTCGGATGCTGCAGATTTGCCGCCTTGTGATAATCCTTTGAAGAATGAATAACCTAATCGGAATGGAGCTAATGGAATGTATAATGATGATTCAAAAACTGTGCTTGCTGTAGCTTCTTTAGAGTTTCTTTCAAAGTTTTTACCTACTTGACTAATTTCTGAATCAAAAGCCCTGACTCCTTGTCCGCTAGTCCAATATGTGCCGCCTTGTGTTGCAGTTCCTATCCCTGCACCAAATACTGCAGATTCAACATTAGTTACAGGTGTTGAATAATAATCTCGATACAGTTCTTTAGGTGTTGTAGTTCCAAATACAGGATCAGTTAATTGTCCTAACCCGATTCCAATATTTGTAATTCCTGCAAAAAGATTTGATCCAGATTTAATTGTGGCATTAGCAATATCACTATCAGTATTTGGAGTAGGTAAAAATCCAAAAGTTCTTTCATCACTTTTCATATAATCGCCATATTCTTCAAATTCTGATTGCTGAACTTCAAACTCAGTTGATAAATTTTCATACTGTAAATTCAATGCATCATATTCTGCTGCATATTCATTTGCTTGTTCTTGGCTAGTAAATTCTTCTACTCCATCCCATTTTGCATTAAACAAATCAAAATCATTATTGTATTGCTCTAAACGAAATTCGTAAGTTGGAACTGCAGATTGAGTTGATACTGTATTACTTGAAGGACTAGGGGATTGAGCAAACAAACTCAATCCACCTAGAAATCCTGCAGCAGTAGGGGGAACAGGTATTCCTTTTGCTATCTTTTGTTCGGATTCTTCTTTTCTTTGAGTTACTGGACTAAAGTTCCAATCAGATCCAGAACTGGACTTTAAGTTACTAGCGATAATATTGCCTTGTGAATCGGTTAGATTTCCTAACTTTCTATTTTCTGCAAAAGTTTGAGTTGACCTATCAAATTTATTGTAATTCAAATCCTTAACAGTTCCATCCCCGATTCCAAATACTCCAGATTCTTCTTTTATTTTTCCAGTTCTATCTACAACTGCATTGTATGTTCCAATGTTGGGATTTTGTGCCATAGCTGCATTTCTTATCTTAATTGCTTCTGTAGCATTTGCAGCCCCCGTAATTGCTGCAAAGTATTTCTTTTGCTCTGCATTAATTGCTTGTGTGGCCTTTTGCCTTGCCAAAATACTTGAAATTGTTTTACCTTGTTCAGATTTTGGATTAATCACTTTAT